>Ga0307379_10000070_pt1 | contig 176741 bp, 158 predicted proteins | sample UN2MG_FD_202237 | JGI IMG/M metagenome (GOLD analysis project Ga0307379, IMG submission 202237) | Soil microbial communities from Risofladan, Vaasa, Finland - UN-2 | ecosystem: Environmental > Terrestrial > Soil > Coastal area > Acid sulfate soil | place: Finland: Risofladan, Vaasa...
CCTACATAATAGTCCGCTAAATCTTTTAATTCATACGCAACTTCTATCATATCCATTAAACAAGCATCATGAGTAATCAAATCAAGCTTTCTTGAATATTCAGTTTCTTGGTTAGCAATTGCTGTTTGCATTTCATCAATATAGAGACAATCACCATAACTGGTGTCATCCCAACAGATACCATCAATTCCACCACCATGATCCCATATATTTAACCAGATGTTAGTTGATTGAATTGAGTAGTTGTTAAGCCCAAAATCAAGTAATATTTCTAATGAACTGCCAGCACCCATATTTAGTTCGCCAAAATCTTTTATCAAAGTAGATGAAATGATTCCGGTATTAGTATCATGGGAAATATCATATAAACGGGTTCCAGTCCAATCGCCATCTGATGTATCATAGCCAGGTGTTCTATCCAATAAAGCAAGAATTTTAATTGAAGATAGATCATCAAAACCATCTTCAAGTTCATTCACATCTACTATTGCATCTTCTTCTAGATTATTATCACCATCAAAGTAGTTTAAAACCAACCAATCATAACTTAAGTCGTTTGTTTCAAAACCACTTGTTTCTACTGGTGTGGTTGTAGTGATAAAGATAGAATTTTGATTAGGATTAATTAGTAAAATACCTTGACTAAATATTATTGTTAACAATAATAATGGTAAAAATACACGTAAATTACTACGATTTGTTATATTATTTTTTATTAAACTCATCGATTTAACTCCAATTAATTAGTTTACATTAGAATATGATTTTAAAACATTGTTTTGTTATTAAAGATTTTACATTCAAGACAAATTCTGATTAATGTTATTAATAATAATAAATAAGCACCTATATTTTGGGAAAAAAAGAAAAAATTATGATGCTTTTATTTCATAAGCATCAAGATCTTTCATAAAGAATGCTAAAACGGTTCCAATAACAAACAAAACTATCATTATTATGAAATTGATGAACATTAAGCTGCTGCCTTCAGATAGCATAATGCAACCTAGAAGAACTACTCCACTGACTTGCCCTATCCACATCATTAAACCATTTGATGTTTCCTCAGGTAATGGATATGTTATTTCCGCAGCAAATGTTAATCCAATTGGTAGTAATGATATTAGGAAGAGTCCAGCGAAAAACGAAGTAATATATCTTGAAATATCATTCTCAATAAAGAAGAATAATGGTAAAAGAATTACTCCAGCACCCATGGAAATTATTATGAATAATTTTCTTTTGCGGAAGTGGTCAGATAAAGCTGAAATAACTACAGATCCTATAATACCTCCGCCTACAATTAGACACCCAATTATTCCTGGACGTGGATCATTAAGTGGGTAACCAAATATTACATCAATAACAGCTGATATTGCATTAAATGTTCCTAATCCAAGCAGAAAAATAATAAAGAGTAAATTGAAATCTCGTTTTTTAAACATAGATTTGGTTCCTTTCAAGGCTAAAGTTCTAGTTTTATCAGCATATGCATTTGGTGGGGTTGGTGGTTTGTTTCGTACAAAAATCAAATATAGAACCATTGCAACCAAAGAAGCAATTCCAAAACTCCAAGTAATCCAGCTAATTCCTGCATCAATGCCAATTTTTTCCACTAATAATGGTGGAATTAGAAAAGCTATTATCACACCAAGAAGCATGGACATTGTTCCTAAACCTGAGGCTAAAGTTTTCTCTTTTTCCGGGAACCAAGAAGCAGCAACTTTGGTAAATGAATTCAAAACGAATGGTTGACCTATTGCAGTTATTATTTGGAATATTAATAACATGACGTAACTTTTCGTCATAACAGCGAATACTCTCAAGAATCCAAAAACACCGGTTAGAATAACACCTATACCAGTACCCCATTTCAAACCTAACTTATCTATTACCCAGCAAGCTAGGAAATTAACTGGGATATAAGCAACCATGAAGATTAATGCGAGTACTAAAATCTCAATTGTGCTTACTCCAAAGAATCCAGCTGTTTCATCAACAATTGTACCATAAGTTACCCAGACTATTTGGGTTATTGCTCCAGCTAACATAAACAAAATAAGGACTAACCAGCGATATTTATACGCTATAAATTTGGATTCGCCAGTTTTCATTTCATCATTTACACTATCGATATTTTGAGCCATTAATATCTTATCTCCTGTTTACAATCTAATAGTAATTTTAGATATTGTATCCTTAAAATTAAAAAAGATTGCTCAAATTTTGCCTGAAATTCTCAACTTGTTGTACTTTTTTTATTATTCTAGATTCCTCAGCTGCAAATCCCATGTAATGTGACTCCATCGCACTCGAGATATCAGTTAGATTACTTTCTTCCTGAGTTTTTTCACCTAGTATAACTGCTGTGAAAGCATCCATTATTTTACTATCGCCTCCTCCGTGAGCATCCAAGCTCAGTCCTTCTTCATGAATAATTTCTGTTTTTCCAAATCTGAAATCAGTTAGCTCGAGGATTTCTTTGCTGTTTCTAAAAATACCTCGAAGAACTCCTTTAGAACCAAAAATCCTTAGTTCTCTTCCTTCATGTTCAGATAATCCATGCATAGTTAAAGTAGCTGTTGCTCCACTTGGGAAAGTAAACGTTGAAATTTGATGATCAGGTACATCATTCCCCGTTTTATAAATGCACAATCCAAAAGGTCCCTCTTGTAATGCTTTCATTACCCCTTCTTTGGAATAATCAGTTGTAAGAGATGTTAATGGAAATTGATCCCAATTTTTAATTTTTCTAACATCTTTATTAAAAAGTGCTAGAAAATTAATAAATCTCTTTGATTTTATCATTTGTTTTGTTATCCATCTCATCATCTTTGATGATGAATAAATTCCTGTTCTTATTATTGGTTCTAAATCAATATACAATCTTGGTGCATACCAAGGACATTCGTCTGCTATTGGACAACCATCTGTACATCTCTTAGGAGCATTGAGAGGAGCATTTTCGGATTTATAATGTGTTACTTCACCCACAGAATGAATTTCAACAGCTTTTTCATTTACTAACCAATGAATGAGATCAAGATCATGACAAGTTTTAGCTAAAATAATTGCTGTTGAAGTTTCTTTGTTTTTATATGACCCTCTAACAAATGAATGACCAAAATGCCAATAAGAGACATTTTCTGAATGGTCATAATGAATTATTTTGCCCAATCGCTCCGTGTCAATAAGCTGTTTGATTTTTTGCCAAAAATCTGTAAAACGTAAAACATGGCAAATTTGAACTAAACAACCATTTTTTTCAGCTAATCTATGTATATTTTGACATTCTATTAATGTAGGGGCAATTGGTTTTTCTAGAACAAGATCATATCTCAATTCCAGTGCTTTCATTGCTGGTTTGTAATGTAATCTATCTGGTGTACAAATGAAAGCTACTTGAGCAATTTTACCTTTTTTTACCTCGAGTAATTTTTCCCAAGAATTAAAAGCCATATTATCTGGAATATTATGAAGATTTTGAAAGATTTTTCTTTTCTCTATATCAGGTTCAGCTATAGCAATAAATTGTAATCTTTCAGGATTATTTCTAGCATATTCTCCATAAGCATCTCGTCCTCTCGAACCTGCACCAATCAGTATTGCAGTTACTGGAGCTATTTTACTTTTATCCATTACAAAAACCATCTATTTTCTGTTATTCAAACTACCAATTAAATGTTATAAAATTTGTTAGAGCTAAAAATCAATACTTTTTATATATCCCCTAAATGACATTTCAGTCATAACGTAAATTAAAAGCAAAAATGATAATATTTAATTCGATAGATAATGGAAAAAGATGAAATATTAGAGATTTTTGGTAAATTTATCATTAGTAATCTAAGAGATTCCTCTATAGATTTTTGTGATAAATTATTACGAGGTTATTGGAAAGCATTAAAGCTACAAAATCTACAGCAAGACTTGCAGCAATTTACTTTAGAACAAAAAGAGATTATACAAAAAAGCGTTGTTGCATCTATTGATACAGCAATCCATGATTTTCTTTTTGCTTTAGAAGAAAATGATGAATCTTCAAATAACATTAAGATTTTTGTTAACGATCAAGATATTACTGATTTAGGCGTTTGTTTACGAGATTTACTCTTTACAAAAGATGGTTGGTTTGAAACTTTTAGCCGTTATAAAATTAAATTCTAATGTCTGTAATAATTCATTTTTTGCGGATGCTATCCAAGTCTATCATATCAATATTTATTAAGTTCTAGAATTATAAACACACTAGTGTTTATTATGAAATTAATGAGAGTAATTATTGGTTCGATTATTGGTAGCTTGATAAGCGCTGGAGTTGCTATTGGATTAATCTACGGAGGTATCCGTGTTGCCTGGTGGCTAGCAATTATTCTTTCAGGTATTGGAACAATAATTGGTGGTTTTATAGCTGGATGGATATCTCAAGACAGATTCCCCGGTATGATTGCTGGTGCCTTAACAGGTATGTTTGTTTTTGGTGCAGTAGTTCTTTGGTCGTGGTTGGTATTAAGAACCAAAATAATGGCTTGGTGGGATAGCTTTGCTGATATCAATTCTGTTATCACTGAATTACTTGGTTTCCTCAATGTTGAGCCTACTTCAGGTCTTGGTATGATGATTTCTGATAAGATAAATGAGTTATACATAACATATGCTGCAGATATGGATGCTGTAATAGCAAATTATGTTCCCAAGTTCTGCTTGATTTTAGGAGCAATCTTTGGTGGAATGGCACTAATAATGAACACTATTGCAGGTCGCATAGGTGGAAGATTAAACAAAATTGATGAAATCACAGGGACTTAATCCCTGAATTTATTTTTTTTAGTATTAAATTCCTCTTTTTGTAGTACTAAAGTCAACACAATCTTTTTCTTTCAGCTCGTTTATATAAAATGGGTTTTAAATTGCCCAGGTTTAGGAAATGAAAATTCTTATAACAGGTTCATTTGGACAGGTAGGCTCAAAGATCCTTGAGAATCTACCAGATAATGGGGATACTATTCGATGTTTTGATTTAAAAAATCGTCGAACTAAGAAACTTGCGCGGAAATATTCAGACAAGTTTGATATTATTTGGGGAGATGTTAGAAACAAAAATGATGTTTCAAAAGCACTAGAGGATATTGATATTATCATTCATTTGGCTTATATCTTACCTCCCATTACAACGAAGAATCTAAAGCTTGCTAAAGAAGTAAATATTGAGGGAACAAAGAATATCCTTGAAATTGCTAAAAGTCAAAAGAAGCAACCAAAAATACTCTTTACTTCATCAGTAATTATCTATGGAGATACTCGAGACAAGCAGCAACCGATTACAGTAGATGAGGAATTAAATCCAACTGATTATTATGCGCAACATAAAGTTGAATGTATGAAATTGATTAAGGAATCAAATCTTGACTATTCAATTTTCGTTTTAGGAGTTATTCCACCAATTCATAAGCTAGTCTATGATCCTATGATGTATGAAGTGCCTATCGAAACTCAAATAGAATTATTACATGAGGAAGATGCTGGCATTGCTTTTGTTCATGCTTTGAATACTGCTTCTATTTGGAATAAAACTTGGCATATTGCAGGTGGACCTAGTTGTAGATTGAATTATCTAGATTTTGTTCAAATCTCAATGAAAGCTATGGGTCTAGGGGAATTACCTTTAGAAGCATTTGGCGGTGCTAGTTACCATAGTAGTTTAATGAGCTCAGAATTAAGTAATGAAATCTTAAATTATCAAAAACATACTTACGATGAAATCTTACATGATATGGCAAGTGCTAATCGTTTCTTAATTAGTATTATCAAAATTCTTCGACCACTGGTCAGAAAAGTACTGATTAATCAATCACCTTATTATAAAAAAAATAAGAAAGAAAATAATTAAGAAATAACTATATTCCCCAGTGAAAAACACAGGGGTTTCTTTTTTAATTCCTCAATAGAAATCATAGTATTTCTAAAAAAAATTGAAAATACTAATGAATTTTAATTTTAAATGAGTGTATATTTTCTAAATCGATTTGTTATTATTTCAATAAAATAATATCAATTTGAAATAAAATGTCTGAAATAAATCTAGATAGTGATTTACCAAAAGTTGAAATTCTTGAAGAATTAATCAATTACCAAGAAGGCTCTGTTGTAAGTCGTCAAATAATAAAACAAAAAACAGGTAATGTAACTTTATTTGCTTTTGCTAAAGATGAAGGCTTGAGTGAGCATACAGCACCATTTGATGCCTTAGTTTATATTTTAGATGGCAATGCAATTGTAACAATTGCGGAAAAGGAATATCACATCAAAACAGGTGAATTTATTATTATGCCTGCAAATATTCCTCATGCTTTGAAAGCTATTGAGCAATTTAAAATGCTATTAATTATGATTAAAGAAGGTTAGAAATTTTTTTTACTCCTTTTATATCTATTATTTTTTTATTCTCTATGTATTCGATAAAAATAGATTTTACAAATAAAAATTTATGTTGCATTTCACTACTATAACTTATGATACCAATAAACGATCTGCTGTATCATTTTATGATACAAACTCCTTTAACAAGGGTATTCTATTATATGCTAATATTACTAATAATTGCTGATCTTATTGTAATTCTTTGGTTGATTTATTGGTTTTATGAATATCAAAATACTAAACCTAGAAAACTTCCTATTTTATTAGCTCGAACATTACTTATACTTGAAACAGTATCATTGGTATTAGCTACTAGTGGTTATCTTATTATGTATGCTTTAAATAAATCAGTTCCACCATTTGTAGGATTTATTTTTGAAATCATTAGTTTTTCATTATTAGTCATTATTTTGATAATATTTACTTTTTTTATTATTCAAAAGAAAAAATCGGAAAAATTGAATCTAAATAATAACACTATTGATGAATAATTGAATAAAATAGCGTTGTTTTTTTATTCTTAAACATTTAAATAATTAATACAACTATTATTTGATGGCATATATCTATGTAAATATATGTAGCAATGCTCTATTGAGATGAAAAGAATGGGAGCTAATTATACATTTGAAATGGACAATACACGATTTAGAAATCAGATGAAACTGATGAAAATTGGCAGTATTATAATGATAACCTTCTCAGCTATTTCCTTTTTGATGGCTATCTTATTTTTTACCTTTGAAGGTTCACCAACTTCCTCAAAATCATATGTTATATGGTTTCTTGAGATTGTTAATGTCAGCATTGTTTTGCCAGCTATGATTTTATTATTAGTTGGTTTTAATGAATTGAGAAATAATGTAGAACCTGAAAATAATAAACTCTTAAAATCTATACGAATTTTAATTATTATCTTCATAATTGTTTATGTCATTTATACTGCAATCTCTCTACCAATACATATTATTGATGATGGATATGGTTGGATTACTTTAGGTAAAAATCTAATAGTAATAGTTTTTATTTCTGCAATAATGTTTCAAGCTAGTTTTCTATTTAATAAAATGCAAAAAATTGGGTACCCCACAAGAATGCTTTTTATACCACTAATATTTCTACCGGTACCATCATTTATTGGATTTATCCTTGGTTTTTTTGTTACAGCTTACGATGATATTTTCCAAATTTTACCTAATAGTGTTGGTTTGAGAATAGCAGCATATCTAGTATATACTTATCTTTCAATTTGTCTTATAGCAACTTTTATTGAATTTATGAAAATCATTTCCAAAATGATCTCTAAAGTTGAAGAACATTTGACAACAACCACTGAAACAAAAGCAAGCAAAAAAGAAATACTGAAAACAAATAATAAAGGAAAATCTAAAAGAAAATCCATGACATAAAAAAAGGAAGCTAAAGAATTAGCTTCTTATTTTTTCTTTCTACTAACTAGTATTGATATTACTGTAAAAACAACTATTGAAGTTATTAGTACTATTGGTAAACCTGGACCATTAGTGAATGTTACAGTAATGGTATTGTTTTGTGTAATTGTATCGGGTGGTGGTGTAACTGTTACAGGTGGAGGTGTCACTGTAACGGGCGGTGGAGTAATAGTTGTTGGATCAGGATGACTAAGTATATCATTTGGATCTGTATCGTAATAAATTTCTTCGCTGTCAAAATAACCATCTCCGTCAGTGTCAGCGTTAGATACATTTGTATAAACATATCCTAAAACATCTGCTCCTGGATTAGTTGGAGCATAATACCCTAGAATTTCTTCTCCGTCAAGTAAAAAGTCATCATCTACATCTGGATCTAGAGGATTTATTTCATAAACAAAAATCTCATCATAATCACTTAATAAATCATAGTCAGTATCTGCATTTAGTGGATTGGTGCTGTAAACAAAAATCTCATCATAATCAGATATTCCATCCAAATCTGTGTCATCTGAATTTGGATCAGTATAATATGTTAGAATTTCGTCGTCATCAGTTATACCATCATCGTCTGAATCGTCATCATTAGGATTTGTGGAATAAATCTTTACTTCATCACTATCGCTAAGACCATCGGAATCGGAATCTGAATTAGAAGGATTGGTTCCGTAGGTTATCTCTTCGCTATCTGTGAGACCATCGTCATCCATATCAGCATCCAAAGGATTGGTAAAAAATACAAATATTTCTTCGAAATCATCTAAGCCATCGCCATCTGTATCCGCTAGTGTTGGGTCCGTGAAATAAATATAAACTTCATCGCCATCGGTAAGGGTGTCGCCATCGGTATCGGGATCATGTGGATCCGTAGATTGAAGAAACTCATTAGAATCATCTAAACCATCGCTATCAGTATCAGCTAAAGTGGGATCGGTGAGATAAATTGTTACTTCATCGCCATCACTAAGTCCATCGGAATCGGAATCATCATCATTAGGATTTGTACCATAGGTCATCTCCTGAGTATCTGTGAGACCATCGTCATCCGTATCAGCATCCAATGGATTTGTTATATAATTATCCAAACCTAAAGTAATTTCTTCGAGATCATCTAAACCATCGCCATCGGTATCCGCTAGTGCTGGGTCTGTGAAATAAATATAAACTTCATCGCCATCGGTAAGGGTGTCACCATCAGAATCAGGATTGTATGGGTCAGTGGTTTTAAGATACTCATTATAATCATTCAAGCCATCATCTTCGGAATCGGAATCATTTGGATCAGTAATGTATCCATCTACACCTGTGTTCAATTCTTCCCAATCGTTTAATCCATCGCCATCTGTATCAGCTAGATATGCTTTAGTTCCAAGATAATAAATTTCATCCCAATCATCTAACCCATCATCGTCAGTATCAGCCAAGTTTGGATCAGTATTGTAATAATTTTCTTCGGTTAAATCATCTATATAATCACTATCGCTATCCATCGAACCTTTGCTAAATATTGATCCTCTGAACATTGGCCAAATACTATTACCATGAAGTGTTGGACTATATATTTCATAACAATAGAGTTGATCATTTCCAAATATAACTTCCATATAGCCATTATTATCTAAATCCCAGAGTGCTACAGAACTATATTGTTCATCTGGTAATGTGATTGACCATAGTAATACTCCATCTTTATCTACACAATATAAAACACCGTTCGTTGTGGATGGATTAAGTGCACCAAAGATAATTTCTTGTAACCCATCTCCATCTAAATCACCTAGAATAGGTGTAGCGAATAGATCATTAATTGCGGTATAATTCCATTGATAAACTCCATTACTATTCAAGCAATAGATTTTATTATCAAAACTTGGTACGAGAATCTCTAAATCACCATCGTCATCTATATCACCGATTGATGGTGAACCATCTATTCTTGCTCCTGTATTATAAGACCATTCTAAATCACCAGTAGCATTTAGACATAGAACATCTGTTGCAGAAGCAGTACCAATAACAATCTCTAAATCATTGTCATCATTCAAATCAGCTATCGCTGCACCAGAACCTGTTCCACCCGTTACAGCATAACTCCATTCTAGTTGACCAAGATGGTCCAAACAATAGATACTTGATCCCATTGAACCAAAAATGACTTCTAAGGTACCATCGTTATCTAAATCACCTAAAGAAATAGGTCCAAATAACATGGAATCACAATCATAAGACCATTCAACATCACCGGTATTATTTATACAGTAGAGAAAAGAATCCAAAGAACCAATTAATACTTCTAAATCACCATCGTCATCCAAATCACCTATTGCTGGGGTTGAATAAATTTGATTTGTAGCATCAGTTACTTGCCAAAGTAAATCACCAGAGGAATCCAAGCAGTAAACATCTCCATCAAGCGAGCCAAATACTATTTCTAAATATCCGTCATTGTTTAAATCCGCTGCTGCAGCAGTTGAAAAAATTACATTCCCTGTTGCATAACTCCAAACTAGATCTCCCGCGGAATCAATACAATATAAATTATTATCAGTACATCCAAAAATAATTTCCATCGAACCATCCTTATCCAAATCAACTAAAATAGGTGATGATTGAACAACATCAAGAGTAGTATAAGACCATTTTAGACCATAAACCATACTTTGAGTCGTATACATTATTGGTGGTTGATTATTTAACAATCCCGTAACTGCAAATACAGGTAAAATTAGTATAAGTAGTAATTCTATCAAGGCTATATTTTTCGCTTTCATATATTTACCTTCTTAAGCTTGTCTAAAACCTATAACAAGTATAGAATATTTTTATTCTTAAGAAACTTTTCCAAATGGACATTTTTATCTGATTATTAATTTTAAATTATATAATACCAACTTTAACTATAATCATGTTCGGAAAATAGAACAATCATATAATTACTACTAGATGAAATTTAATTAAAGAAAAAAAGAATGGTTAAAAAAATTTTCTAACCATTTATCTTTTTGTTTCACTGAAATGATTGTTATATTAGTTACTGATAAAATTACAACTCTTTGATACCTAGTGTTAGTTCAAATATTGTTAATTAGTTATCAATTAATATCTTCGTGGCTTTCGTTTTTTGTAGCAATCTTGACAGTAAACTGGTCTGGTGCCATCTGGTTTGAAGGGAACTTCGGTTTCATTTCCACAGTCAGCACAGGTAACCTTGTGCATCTCTCGTGGTGGTCTATCATCATATCTTTTACTCATTAATATATTCTCCATATATACATACTATTAATACGCTATAAAACAAAAACCCAAATTTCTTTGGATATAAGAAATAATTGAACTTATCACTAGGTCTAATTGTTTCTTGATTTTGTAATTATTTCGTATTTATGTACTAATCTCACCTTACTTTTTTAAAGATATTCTTTTTTTATTATCTTCAAAAGGAAAAAATAATTTTACTTTACTGTTTTTTTTTTTCATTTACAAAAAATCTGTTAGCATTTTTAAATTAAATATTAATTGCTTATTAAAGGGGGAAAATATTAACTGATGTTTACATAAAGATAAGATTCTAACAAATGAGTGGTTTCCAAATCAACTAAGAACTTCTTTCACTCCTGTTTTGTCAGGTCTTTTACAAATTTGTTCAATAAAATTAATATGTGATTCTTTCTGTTTCTTATTAATTGGTATTCTACTTATCATAGTTGTATTTCTAATACTAGTCATTTTTACTATTTCTTTTGGTCTAATTGCATTAATAATTAAAATTTAATTTAGAAAAAATTAATAAGAGTCCATTAAATTATTGATTTATATAGAAAATTAAGCCTATCTCTTTTAAAATCAATAGTAAGATTCTAAAAGCGATTGCCTTGTGTTAAAATTAGACAAGAAAAAAGAATAATAATTCTTTCCAAGAGGTCCGATAATTAAAATGATTCCAGTTCGATGTTTCACATGCGGGAAATTGATTGGCGACAAATACGAAGATTTTGAGCGTAGAGTTGCTACTGGTGAAGATCCAGCTAAAATCCTAGATGATTTGGGATTAGATAAATATTGCTGTCGCCGAATGATTGTTTCTCATTGCGATCTAATTGACGAATTTCTCCAATTTGAATATCCCAGAAAAAAAGAAACCTAATTTTTTATTAGGTTTTTAAAATTTATTTTCTTCAGTCATCTGTTTTTCAATAATTATATCTTTGTTCAATAGAAGTTTTCGACCAATTAGTAGAAGGTATATCATTGAAAATAATACTGCAAGTCTTTGCGTATAAGCCATACCAAAAAACCATCTTGTAGCGAGGTGAAAAACTAATAATCCGAATGTTATGAATCCAAAAATTGGATATATTTTGGAAATTTCTTTTAAATTTTTAATAATATAAACTGAAATAAAAATAATCAATATACTTGTTACAAAAAAGAATGCTGCACCAAATATATAATGAGTTGTTGGAAATAGTCGTTCAGTTACTGCTCCAAGTAAAAATAATGTACCACAAACAGATAAAATTAAACTTACATAAATGATTTTTAATATTCTCTTTTGGAAAAATTTCGTTAAAGGAACAAGAACAAATAGTAAACCTATACTGTTAATTACCACACCCGTCATAAAAAAAATTTCACTAAGAGAACCAAAATACACCAATTCGCTTAATTCCAAGTCCCACCATTCATAACCATGAATAATAGCATAATAGTGAGAAAGTGAAATTAATATTAAAAAGATAATATTGGTAATTAATGAAATATAGAAACCAAAAATTGCTTTTCTATGTTTTATTTCAAGGTTAAATTCTGCCATTGTTATTCTCACTCATCTTGGCAGTCAATTATTTCCATGACAGATTTGTTATTAGCATCATTTTTTGGATACATTTGTTTAATAATATTTGAACCCAAAGCTACATTGAGGTGTTTTGCGATAACTTTACATTTTGTTCTTAGAATACAAAATATTGGTGGGAATTTTATTTTTTGATGTCTGTTTAGATTATTCAAAGTTGTTTCATAATTTGATTGCCCTTTTACAATAAGTAAATCTGCTGTTGATAATAATTCCTTAAATCTTATAGTAGTATCATCATAATTATAACCAAAAGAAGAACTGACAATAAAAGTCTCTGTGGCTACAAAAGGCAAATCATCTCTTTTAAAGTCATCAAGAGTACAATCATTTGCTACAGGACCACCCTTTAGTCCTAAATAGACTTCTTTACCTAGATTAGTTAAAAACTCAACGATCAGATTATCTATTACCACTTCCCCACAATTATCTGAGAGATAGATAATTTTGTGCGCTTGGTTGATAGTGTCAAATAATTCTTGGAAATCTGATATAGCTAACCTTTCTTCAGGAAAATGAGCAATCTTATCAGCAATTTCAGCAATATTAACTGAATGTCCTCCCGTGCTGAAATCTACCATATTGGCACCTATTGAGTAAAGAATTAATTTAAAGAGAATGTCTTTTACGTACATTCCTTCAATTGATTTGATAAGTTGAGGAATAAGTTTTTTGAATGTTTCATTACTTTCTTGCTTTATTTTATAAAAAGGATCTATAACACCTGTTTCTTCTGCTATTAAAGCAAATAGCTCTGTGGAATAATCAGGTAGTTTTATTTGTTTAAAATCTCTCTCAATTTTTTTAGTGAACTTTATCACAAGTCTCTTTTTTTGTTTTTCATTATTAATTGAAAGTTTGATTGCTTGTTCTGTTATTTGTACCAAACAAGAAAGGCATAATTCATTAGGCATAACTTTAATTGCTAATACTACTTTTTAAACTTTCATTTGAAAATTATGAAAAAAATAAGAAAAAGAATAAAGGAAAATTCCTTTATTTTTGATAAATCCCAATATGATTTTTTTAAATTAATTCAAGATTATCATAGTTAGGTATATAAATTCTCAACATTGCATATTTTGATTGGAATACGAGTTTGAAATTGTTTAATGTGGTAACATCTGGGGCATCATTTAATCCGGAACCACGCCAATAATTTATTGGTTGTTGTGGGTTGTCGTTGTATCCAGCTTTATTGAGTTTATAAGCTACTAATTTGTAGATCACTGATTGCCAGAATAGATCTGTGAATCCATATGTTTCTGAATCAGGATCTTCATCATAATAATCTGAATATTTTATTGCATATTCTTTCAAATCTTCTGAAGCATATTCTTCAGAAATTTGCATCATCCATTGAGATTTGTATATATCATGACCAGGCATATTAATTGTACCAGGACTTACTACTAGTACATAATCAACGCCATATTTATTCATTAATTTCAGTGAAGTTGTTTCATTATGAACCAGCATTGCACCGATAACACCAATTTGCGTTGAATTTATGGTGGCATTATCAACCAGAGTTGTACAGTTACCTAATGCATGTATTTGATACCCGTAATCCCACCAGCTCATTACTAAAGGTGGTTTTTCACCAGGCGCATACGGCGCTATTACTGTACGCAAATAATCATATGTTTCTTGATAATCATGTGCCATAAAACTCGCTTCGTTTGGGTCTTGAGGGTCTAACCTTGGTGTAAGTTCGTGGTTCATATAATATTGTCTTTGCATCATATTTGCACCAAAAATGACAGTGAGCATTAATATTGCTGCTACAAAGACATATGCTACTGCGATCAGCTCTTTACCGATTTGTTTTGCAGCTCTACGTTTTCGCCTGGAAATGGTGAAACGTTCTTGGTTTATCAATGCAAACGGTCTTAAAACTTCATCTAGAGTATACCCAGATACTAGTGCTGCTGCTGGAGTAACAATTAGAGATAATCTTACCATTGATCCTCCAAAATAAACACCAGTTAGGCCAAGAAGCAAAAGGAAAACTGTTTTCTCATTTGGTTTCTTAATGCAGAAGTAAAATCCTAAAGGCAATAAGAATACCATTATGTAGATATTGAAGAAAAGATTTGCCCATGATGAAGTTAAGTTTTCTGCTACAGATTCGATTAGAGGTAATGAACCTGCTAGGGTTGGGAATAAAGTTCTAATAAATTTACTCGCTATAGGTTCTATTTTATCCAAGGCATAAAGCACAATTAGTGCTACAATACCTGCACCTATAATACCGAAGATAGAATAACGAGTAATTTTCTTCAGACGTTTAGCTTCTATATGCTTCTGTAATTCTTGATAGAGAGAAATCAACAACATTACAACTATCAATACTACAGGTATCAATTGTTCTGTTGAGAGAGCAAACCCTATACCATTACGAGGAATTAGTGTTGCTAAAAATATTCCCAGAATAATTGTTATTGAGAAACTTGAGATTAATCGTCTGGAATATTTCTTCAAGAAAATCATGAGTAATGCATATAAAGCTAAGAAATCGTAAGCATAACGGTAAGCACCCCAGGTAAGACTCAGCACACCAAGGGACACACCTGCCAGAATATTGCTGATCATATTATCTTTAGTCAATCCATGGATGAAGAAATAGAATGTTAAGAACATTAAGAAAATTCCAACACATTCATTATCATAGAATCCAACAACAGTTCTACTCAGAAAACCATTTGCCATTGTCAAGAAGAATGCTGCAAAAAGCCCAGTGCGTTTACTGTGAATGGTTGCACCCAATTTATAGATAACTAAAATTGTTGCTGCACCAAAGATCGCTGGAACAAAATATGCTACTGTATAAAGTGTAGTATTGAACCCAAGGAATAGGGCGATTTTATAGCAGATCACAGCAGTCATAGGTATAACAATATACATTGAACTGCCCATATTTCGACCATAAGGGTACCAGGTTGTTTGGTCATACCAATTCAAAAATTCTCTCAAACCATGCTCGTTAATGTATTCAGCGCATTGCCATTGTATCCAAGGGTCTAACCCTTTCAAAAGTATATCTGTGGAATATACTGGATAGAGCCTTACTAATAAAGCACCAATAACTAGTAACACTAAACTGAAGTATAGTAGTACATGTTCTCGTTTGACTTGTGGTCTGCTTATTCTTGAGCTGATACCGTCCCACACTCTGCTAAAGAATGCTTTTACTTGTGACAATTGTTTCGACCTGCTTTTCCACTTTATAGATAGATTCTTCTTGCTTATTTCTTTATTAGGTTAATGCAAGATATTTAATTCTTTCTAGCATTTCACTAACTTACTCTTTTTAACATTTTCTTTAATTATTAACTATATCATTTATTTGTTAAAAAATAAATAAAAAAAGAATTTTGGGTGAGAATTTACCCAAAAAAGTCTTTATTTTGCAGCTATTTCTTCAGTTTGTATCATCTTTTCTTTTTTCTTTTCAGACCAACGGAATAAATAGATACAACCTAGTAGAACCATAGCTAGCACTATGAAGGATACACCCATCTGCCATCCTCGATATCGAATGATAACAACGATGATAGAGTAAAGTATATCCGCCAAGATGATTATTAATCCTGTTCTTCTTAGAATTATTCTATTAAAGATAACTCCAACAGTAAACAAGAATAATCCTATAACACCCCAAACCAAACCAGGCATTATGTATCGAAGATCAAACGATTGCATATAGAAATAGATAACACTAGTTAGCATTAACATAAGCGATCCAGAAATCATTAGAGTAGAAGTTAATGGCTCACCTTTGATAAATAGTTCATTGATAACGGAGAAAATTAACAAAATACTTGTAATTATCATCAAGATAATCAGTATTGTATCACTATCTAACCATTCGTAGACGTGTAGTAAGAAACCAAAGAAACCTAATGATGTAATTATTGTTACGATTGGTGTTATTCGTATATTCAATGATATTGATGCACTTAAGAATAGAACTGATATAAATAATCCTTTGATTATATTTAGCTCGAATTCTTCTATGAACATTACTTGCGATATAGCTATGAACAAAAGATATATTCCAATAAGTATACCATCTGTTTTACCTAATTCCTTATTCTCAAGATAATTATAGGTTCTTGCATCTGGAAACTCCTCTTTTGTTTTCTTGTGGAAATATAGTATAAAAACTACCACTGAAAAGACTGCTAAGGGAATAAATAATATATAATCTACAAGAACTGCTTTGAGCTGTGAATTATTTGCTAATGAATCCAACCATTCAAATGAATAATTGAATGAATATGAATAAATGGTAACACCAACAAGGATTGTAGCGATTATTCCAACAAACTTACTGAAATTGAAATTTTTCTTTGAATAATTCATTAAAATTGAGATTATTGAAATTCCAAGAATTAAAATTCCACATATTAGAGTAAAAACATTTGAGTTGTTTGCTTCAGGTTCTAAAAACGGAGATATAGCACTTATTAAAATTGCTAGAGCACTACTTGTGATAGTAATTGCATAATTATTTTTATTCAAAATAATCATTGCTGCTACAGCTGATGTCCAAGCAAGCCAGATTGAAGTAACAATATTTACTTCGAAATTAACTTTTAGGAATCCATGGTCAATTAACATTAAAGCTGTAAAAATAAACATAGAAAGTCCAGTAAATAAAATAGTTAGAATTGTTTCTAGTTCACCCTTCTTGATGAAAGATAAAATGAAGAAGCCAATTGTCACAATACAAAAAATAATTGTTGTAGCTATTGGATTTGTTAGTATACCACCAAAAATTGTCATTGAAACGAAAGTTAATGGTATAAGGTATCTAACATAAGCTTGCCTAAACCAAGTATAGGTTAAATTACCTGCCATTAAAACACCGAACATTGTTGCTGATATCCAACTATAAACATAAGCATCAAAAACCTCTAAGAGAATTACAAGTAGATTTATAGCTACAAGTATGAGCATTTCATGTATAATTTTCAGCTCATTTGTTTTTAGGTCAATTTTGGTTTCTTCTTGCGAAATGATTTTTTCTTGATCAATTTTAACTTTGGTTTTACTCAACTGCTTGAACCTCCTTAGCTTTCCATTCAAAAAATGCTGGAATGTTGATTACAATGAATAAAAGCAACATTATTAGTGGTTGATAGGCGAAAAGCGATAAACTATCTACTGCTAGAAATATCATTAAAACAATTAAAGTGATACCCATTGCGGACAGCGAATTAACACGCCAATTTGGTTTTTTAGTTGCTATGAATGGTAGATTAGCCATCGCAGCTGTTGCTAAAACAAAGAGTAATCCTCCAAAAGCATACCAAGTACTGATTCTATCCATTAGTCCCAAAATAATGATATTAATCCCTGAAATGATGCTCCAAATAAGATATATGATCTTTGAATCAACAAATGCCTTTGGAATAATTGAGCTTAAAATTGCTATTACTGCAAAACTGATACTTAGTAGAAAATAGAAAATGGTTTCGGTAGTATTTGATGGTCGAGATAATGCAAGCATTAAAATTATTTCCAATTCAGCAAAACTGAACGTTAAAATCTTTCCAGTTAGAGTTGAATATTTCTTCATTGGAGTAATAACTTGCAGTATACCAAATATAAAGAAAACAGCAAAGAATAATATTGTTGTAACATAATCAAATCCGTTACTATAATTGAAAGCTAATAAAAAGATTGAGAATAATCCATTAGCGATTAAACCTGTGATCCAGAAAATATTCAATTTCATTTTTATCTCGAGATGCTCTTCTTGAATAAATCGATAATAGAAGCCTATCCCTAGAATGACTAATCCAGAAATGAATATTTCAAATGGGTAAATTGTTGCCCAAGCTGCTTCTGTGATCACGTTTGTTATAAAAGGATGAGTAAGAACAATTAGTGATATAGAAGGAAGAATTAATGATAAAAATACCAAAATCCGTTTATGTATTACCGGAATTGTTCCTTTTGAAAATCTTACCACTAATAGTATCATAGTGGGGATTAGCAATAATGGTATGAATTCTAAGGCTACATGACCTGCCACTTTGGGGATACATAATAGGAATGGTGTAATAGACATCGTAAGTAATGTTCCCCACCATTTATTGCGGAATATTGCAACAATAGTCGCTAGAATAAATGGGATAATGAATACAAACAAACTAGTAATACCATTCATTACTGGTGGATAAGAATCCCATAAGAAATCAATTGCAGCAAAAATTGGAATAGGTATGAAACCTGTAAGTGTTAACATTTCAGATTTGTTTAGAACACCTAAAACTATTGAAATAATAGCCAACCCAAAACTAAGATACATAAATAATGCTTTGTTTAATGAACCACCTATACCAACTATTCCACCAACATAGAGAACAATAAAACCAATAAATACAATTATCGAAGCAAATTGAGGGATGGGTAATTTTCTTTTCTGTTTGATTTCAGCATGAGGATCACCTAATGTTCTCAAATCACCAGGTTCAAGGAATTCTTCTTTTTCAACAATTGCTTTTTTCTTCTGGATCCAACGAGAAAGTATAGCAACTATTTCTCCGATAATTACTATTCCTCCTCCTATGGAATAAATTGTTATTATTTGATTTACTACAGAGCTTAGTTCTACAACTACAAAATAAATTGTCAAAGTAATACCTAGACTGAAGAGTAATATTGCTAGGTAGAAGAACCAATAATTCAATAGATTCTGTTCTAATTTAGACCATACTCTTGGTTGCTGAGATATTTCAAAAGGTTGTGTCTCCCCTTGTGCTATCTCAAGTAGTGATTCAGTTTCACCTATAATAGGAATTTCCCCAGGTCTTTTTCCAGCCATGATTCTGATATAAACATTCTTAGCAGCCATTAATCGAATTGTAAATTGGTTTAGCAAAGTAGCTATTGCATCACTAGTTTCTTTTTCATCACTTGCTAGTGAATCTTTAGTCAATTCAATAAAATTTTTGAAAGTTTTCTCAATAGCATTCATTCCTCCCAGAATACTATCTATTTCAATTATTGGGGTTGCAAATAGAACTATACCACATTCTTTACAGTAATTCACTGCTGGAACAATATTTCCACAAATACGACAATAGGTCATATTTGGCGAGGCTACATATGTTTCTTCTCTAGCTAATTTAATTGATAAATATTGTTTTTTAATTGCATAATGACGATAAATTTTTTCAAAATTTTCTCTAAATGTCAGTAGAGCTTTTTCAGATTCAAATGTTAATTTATCTAAAATTACTTTTGCCCTTAGTTTTTCTGTCAAATCCTTAATTTCAGTTAACCTAACAAGAAAATTCGTTGCCTCATCTAATTCTGAAGCACCTAACATAGCACCACATTTTGTACAAAATTTACCTTTAATATTAGAAGAACCACATGTTTTACAAATAATTAATTCTTCTTTTGTCAATTTTGTGACTCCCTTAGTCCATTAAATCCCATAGGATTATTTAATAAATAATAATAGACAAAATATTAATACCTTTTCCAAATGATTAATAAAATAAGAGGGTTTTCGCTATACTCAAAAAAACGTGTAGTTATTAATAAATAGTTAATATATATTCAAGAGGAATTAATCATGGATGATCCAGCTCAAGTAGTTAAAGATGATTGGAATACCATTTTAGGTGAGCTTGATGGGATTGTACGAGAAACTCATCATTTGTCCTTAATGGCTATTGGTGATAAGGATGCCTTTGAGGGAGAAAATTTTCCAGCACTCATTCATTTTATTTCAGAAATTAAAAAAGAAAAAAAGAATCAATCGTGGGAAAAAATAGAACATTTTGCAAATTCAGCTAAAGAGAATCTGAAATTTTTAGATGAAACTCAACAAATTAAAATGCAAAATAGACGAATAGATCGTTCGTTTATTGGCACCTTACCTAAAAATACTGATCAAATTGGTTCTAGCACTATTGAAATCTTAAATGAGATACCGATTGTTTTGCGTACGATAAATGAATCAGTTGAAGCTATGTTGATTGATATTAAGTTAAAATTAGATTTCTCTATTGTGAAATTTGAAAAAGAAATTATTGACATCAAACACCAAATAGCTTTGCTAGAAGATCAAATTACATCTCATACAAATACAGTTAAAAAAGGATTAGTTTCAAGGGAAGAACAAATAATTTATACCCAAGCTTACCGAGAAACCTATTATGAAATTCTTGAAAAAGCAGCTAGTTATATTATTCGTGATTTTTCTGTTCATTCAAAAGCTTTTGAAGATGTTTATGAAAGATATTTAATGAAAATCAAGAATTATAAAGAAAGTCCAGCTTTTGATGATTTTATAAAAGAGAATTGTTCAGAAATTGAAAAATCCATTAACACTTGGTTAGTAGATGGATTCAAAGCTTTTATTCAAGCATTGAAATTTGTTCGTAAAATTGATGATCGATTAAGTGATACTAAACAATCTCATATTCAACAGATAAAATCAGATCTAGAAGCACAAATAACTGATATTGTTACAAATATTGTTAATCTTCTAAAATTAGAAGCTGTTTTAGATACTGATAAAGTTAAAATTATGAAAGAAGCATCTGAAAAAGTAATATCTGCTGCTAGATTTTTTGCTCGTACAGTTGATGTCGTTGCAGTAAATCCACATGAGAAACTCATTTATGATGAAAAAATTCTTCGTGAAACAACAAATATGCTTACAGCTGCTTTTGAAGGAACATATGGTAAAATAGAACAATCTCTTGATGAATTTATTAAACAAATACCTCCCAGTAAAAGCACAAAGAAATACTTGGACATTATTAAAGAAACCAAAGAAAATTGTTTGGGACCTAATAATCTAGATGATGGTATAAAATCAATCCCAGCTTTGATTGAATTCAAGAATAATATAGATGTTCTTCTAAAAGAAATCGCTCGAGATGTAGTTGATACTCAGGAGAAATTTATCAAGAAAATTAAGAATATTAACAAATACATAGGTCAAACAGATGCTATTCCTGTACCTTCTGAAGATGAACTAGTAAAAGTAGAAAAGATTGATTTGAACGATTCAAGAACATTATCAAAAGTTGTTGATCTTCTAAAGGAAAGTTTAGTTGAGACTGCCACATCGATTTCATCTTTTGAAGAAAAGATCTCAGATGGATTAGGTATTATAGTTAATCCTGATTTAGAGAGTAAATTATCAAGATATAAACGTCCTTCATATAATCCTACTGTTAAACAAGCAAATAGTGCTATGAATGAATTAGAAGGATTTGCTAAAGACCTAACAAAAGACACTGGTGAAGCTATTACCAATTACATTAAAGATTTGAAGAAATTTATAGTCAAATCACCAGCACTAATCACATTCTTGAATTTACTTAAGATTATTGGTAAAGAAGCATCTACAGGTAAAATTACCTTAACACAAATAACTGTCCGTCTCGAACAAGCTGTGGAAGAGTATGCTAAATTGCTTGAAACAATAATCACTGATAACTCTGAAGAAATTGCTTTGATAATGAAAGATATGTCAAAAGTAGAAATCTATAAGGATATGACTTTGGATGACTTTAGCTTAAAACATGATGAATTAGTAAATAATATCGCTTTAGATTCTGTTGCTCAACAAAAAGAAAAGACTACTCCTGAGTTATTATGTAAGATATGTAATGGCAAAATCGTTTGGAAAGAGCAATCATATAATGATATGCTTGGTTTAGACGTACTTAAAGTTAGATGTGAAAATAGCCATGAGGATAATATTATTGGTTTTGCTTCAAATGAAGAAGAGGTAGAAGATGGTACTATAGAATTAAAATGTTCTAAATGTGATTCTGAAACTCTAATACCTTCTAAAATTGATCTCTATTCCAAAGATAAATTAATAGTAACAGCAACTTGTCCAAAAAATCATGATACTGAGTTTAATATAAAGAAAAAATAAATAGTTCCAAGTAGTATTAATGTAATATTAGATATAACTTAAACAAAACTTAAAACTACATAGTAGAGGAATAATATATCCTCTACAACCGGAACTTGTTTAATATGACTGACTATAAGAAAGATCCAATACGTTCTCAAGCCCGTCGCGATGTATTAAAAGCAATAGGAGATAAGGAAATTATCAATAAATTTGAAATCGTAGAGGAAACTGCATTAAGTCCGTTAACAATTAACTCAATTTTACGTGAATTTAGAAATTATAAAATAATCACTTGTCATGCAGGTGGAATGTATGCTCTTTCAGGGGAAGGTCGAGAATTTTATTTTCAAATTTTAAATGATAAAAAATATCGTAAAAAGGATTATGATCGAAGAGTAGCTGAGCTTTCTGAAGAAGAAAACAGAGTAATTCATACTATATACATCGATGAAGAAGAACCACCTAAAAATGAGTAGCTAAAAATGATTTTAACAGAGTATGAATATTTTCATTCCTTTTTCCTTTGACTACCCTTTCTTACTTTAGTAAACTGATGTTGCCAAGACCCAAAGATAATTCCGTCGTTTGACCATTTCCTAATTGTTTTCAATATATCTGGTACAATTGGTCTAGGTTTAACATTTGCATACTCTGTACCTGGTAATGGTATGAGATAATGCATGTGAATTTTGCAATCTTTCTTGACAAGCTTTTTACACAAATCCATAGTCAAGTATTGATCTTCATCTGCTTCCTCTGGAAAACCTAAAATGAAATCAATGTTCATTGTAAAACCATAAGACCTTGCTAAATCTACTGCTGAAATAACATCCTCTACTGTATGTCCTCGCTTAATTTGTTGTAAAACCTTTGGACTTCCCGATTGAGCTCCCATTGTCAAATTATCATTATGACAGAATTCTTTTGTAAGATTTAATGTATCATTGGTTACAGATTCTGGACGAACCTCTGATGGGAAAGTTCCAAAGTATATTCTTTTTCTTTTTTTAGCTTGCAAATTATGTAAACCAGATAACAATTTCTTTATCATTTCTACGTTAGGTTCAGAAGATTTTTTCGCTCCATACCCGAAAGCATTGGGAGTAATGAATCGGAAATCCCAATTCTCTCGTTTTGTAAGAAGAAATTCTCCCCATTTGATAACATTTTCAGGGCTACGATGTCGAGCTGGTCTCGAAAATAATGTTGGTACTTGACAATATTTACAACCAAAATTACATCCTCGAGTAATCTCGAGTGCGGAATATAATTCCTTTTTAGGAGCAAAAGGGGGATAAGCATCCAGATTAATTGGGTCATTTTTTTGATTTGGAATTAATTTTTTATTTTGATCAAGATATGCTATACCTTTAATGGATTGATAATTTTCACCTTTTGTAATTCTTTTCACTAATTCACAAATAGTTTTTTCTCCTTCACCAATTACAACCGCATCTGCTCCAGTTATAAGAAGATCATTAGGAAGAGCAGATGGATGTGGTCCTCCTACAACGATAATCATATTTTGACGTCTAGGATGTTTTTGCAGATTTTTAATCATTTCTTGAATCTTTTCAAGTTGAAAAGTAGCAACTGAGAATGCAACAATCAAATTAGAGAATTTTTCAATGCTAAAGAGACGATTTATTTCTTGTTTAAAATAATCCGGTTTTGGGATAAATGTTGGGATATTGGCTGTGTGAGTATCGAATTCAAGTGCACCAATTAATGCATGATAGGAATAGATATTGGCACGTGAATAATAAAATACAATACCCATATTATTTTCCGATAGCGGAAAAATTAATCGTTCGACAAGAGCATTCATAAGTCATCAGTTGTTTCTCTTTTTAACATATAACGGTAAACAGAACCAAATAGATAATCATCGTTACGTTCCTTTACTTCAAAATTATTAGTATGCATCCATTTAATTAATGCCTCTCTTACCTCTGGAGTGAAATCATCTGTTTCTTCACCAAGATAAAATCCATCCATAGTTAAAATTTCTATGACATTTTCTAAAACTATACCCTCTAATTTGACAATATCCTTAGGGTCATCTCTTTTCAGTAATGATAAGTTATAAGTCTCAAAAACTCTTCTAAGTTCTTTTATTGGTTCAGGATGATCATCTACACGAATATCGATGTATCTATCTGTTCCACCATCATAGGCACCTTTTTCTTTTACAATAAGAATTGCTGCTCCTTGTTGACCCCGTTTATCTCCCCCTTTTTCTTGAGCGGCTTCTAATGCAGCAAATAACCTTTCAACTAAATCTCCCTTAGTTGTTTCATAAGCATGAACCATTGCACTAATAACTTCACCTGAAACAAGAATGTTACCTTGACAACAGAAATTTTTCCCCACATAGTGGCCTGCCCAATCATAGCATTTTTGACCTGTAAATGCATAGGCATTACCTCGTGAGTCAACTATACCTAATTGTCGAGTTTCTCTTTCAGGATCCTGTTCGGTAAGAATTTCGACAACATCCTCAGCAGAAAGTCCTTTTGCGAGCATTTCCAAACCATTGAGCCCATAACTTGTGTTAACATAAGCTTGTGTAGCTATTGCACCAACTTTTGCTTTGGCATAAGGAACAATTGCTCCTACAGCTACAAATTTAGATTGAACAGCAACACCCCATTCTTTGTTTTTAGGGTCATAAGCAACAATAGAGAAAGTCATAATAATCGTATAATTAACACTTTGTAAATAATAATAATTTTGTTCTTATTTGCGTTATTTTTACTAAGATTTTTTAGCTTCGCTTTCAGTTATATAATTATAGGTTCGGCTAAAGACACCAACAAGGGATTTGGCTTCTTTTCCAGAAACAAATGCCCGACCAATAATATTTCTAAAACGTCTTACAAGATGATTAGCTCGCCAATCGGGAATTTTAAGGACACTAACTGCTTTAGCAAACCAATCAATTAAGACTTCTTTCTCCTCTTTGGTCGCACTTCTATAATTAATATTAAGGACATTTTTCTTGAGAGAATGTAAAGTATATAATATAATAGCTATTGATTGTGCTAAGTTTAATGCTTTATATTCATCTACAGTTGGGATATGGATGGTCATGTCGCAAAGATTAATTTCTTGATTAGAAAGCCCTGAATCCTCTCTACCGAATAACAAGGCAATATCACCTTCAAACTCTAATAAATTGACTAATGAAGGATCAGTTGAACTTACAGCAATACGTGCATCTGTTGTGCCTTTATCAGAACTCAAACGAGCTGTTGTTCCAACAACATATTGAACAGTTTCAAGGAATTCTTCAAGAGTATTATAAATTTTGATAGCATCCAAAATATCATCAGCATGCATAGCAAAACGATAGACATCATCAGAGAAATTGGTTTGGGGATTGATAAGAATTAATTCCTTAAAACCAAAATTCTTCATTACTCTTGCAGCAGCACCAATATTGCCAGAAACACTGGGTTCAACAAGTACAACTTTAATTGTCATAATGCTCACTTCAATATTTACTTTGAAGATAAAAAGTTTAAGCATAGAAGAAGAAAATACAGAAATAATCATAATTACATAAAGTAGTTATTATGAATTACTTGTTTAAAGAACTCACAAGAAAAGATATACCAGCTATGAAAGAAATAGTTGAAGATATGCCTTATTATTTCCAAAGAGTTGTTGATTATTCACCTATTTTAATGGATTATCCTAACTGTTATCTTTATGGCGTTTTTCTCGATAACCAATTATTAGGATTTGGTAATCTTAGAAAAAAAACATCTAGTTATACTTGGATTGAATCAATTAGAGTTAATACAAAAAGCCAATTAAAAGGCATAGGAACAGCTCTTTTTAGTCATGGTGTAGAAAAAGCAAAAAAAGAGAATTTTCCAGTTGTTGCTTATGCTACTGAAGCTAGCAATCAAGGATCATGTAGTATAGGGAGGAAATTAGGATTTCAAATGATAGAGGAAATGAAACCATTATGGGTAGAACCAAAAAAAGTAGTTATTGATAAAAACAACTTAGCAGAACAAAAAACAATTACAAATGAAGAAGCAATTAATCTTTTAACAGAAATACCAAATAAACCTCATGAAGATATTTGTTTAGGATGGGAATTTGGTCCTATAGAAAAGGAATTTTTAGAGCAATATTCAGACATGAAATTTTTTGCAATAGAAAATACCATTCTACTTGAATATAAAGAACGGGATTTAATATCAAAAGAAATAACCAATGTGAAAGCAATAGTTTATGGTTTAGAAGAGAATATTGAAGAATTGTTACTTGGTTTTATAAAAAGAAATAATACAAATGAATATTTATCTTGTATAATAACTGAAAAGCTGGAAAAAATACCCCAAACAATGGGTTTTCAAAATGCAATTTCTGACGATGGGATACAAAACAAAATACTTTTGTGGAAAAAAAATATTGAATAATAAATTAGTGAAAGAAGGTTAAAAAATTGACAACATGGGAATGGGAATGTCGCGCATGTGGATATAGCTTTATCAATCCAATTTTTAGGTTTATAGAAATATGTCCTAAATGCGAAGCTGAATATATTAAATTAGCAGAAGCTCAAGGATTAACACAGATAGGATTATTACCAATTTACGCTTTAAAGAATGAAGAAATCAATAATGAAAGAACAAAAAATTCCATTCTTTTTTCAATAGCAGTACACGCAAAAAAAATCGAATGTTACTATAAGGACTTTTATTTATATGTACAAGAGAATTTTATAAAGGAAATAAGTAAGAATCAAGTAATAGTGGAATTAAAGGAAAAAATAAGTGGAGTGGAGGAGATTTGAACTCCCGACCAGCAAGTTTCCCTAATGGGAGCACCGCTCCAAAATTACATCATTCCTAGCGGTCAGTTAATTTTTTTACTTGTTCTGGAGCCTGCCGTGCTGCCTGGCTACACTACCACTCCGTGGTAATCTTCTTCTTTTTTTATGAATATTATATAAAATATTTTCTATTGAGATGACAAGTTGTTAATTTACTAAAATATTGCTTTTCATCCTCATTTTCTTATTTATTTCGCAAATAAATAGTTTACCAACTATTTTCTTTATTATTTTATTATTCATAAACCTTAATTACTACTTATTGCAAATTTATTCGAGCAATATGACTGGTTTATCTGAAGATGATTATTTAATTAATCAAGGACGAATTGCCTTTAAAGAAGGTAACATTGATGAAGCAATTATTTTTTTCAAGGATGCTTTAAAGCTAAATTCTAAAAATGATGAAGCCCTTTATTTTATTGGAGTTATTTACAATACTTTAGGCGATTATGATTTAGCTGTCGAATATCTTGAGAAAGCATTAGTGCCTCGCGAAGATAGTTTCAAGATTTGGTCAACTATTGCTGAAGCTTATAAAATGAAAAAGGAATATAAGAAAGCAATTTCTGCTTTTAAGAAAGCATTGGAAATCGATCCTAACAATGTGAACAAAAGAATCATTTTGTCTACCATTGATAATTTAGTTTTAAAAGCTGATTTTTCAACAGATTGATTTTCTGTTTTTTTCCTTATTGATTTCATTTTTATATGATTTTATTTTAGTTTTTTTGTAATGATTCTTTCGCTTCAAAATTCTCTTCTTGTTAGAAATATTCCTTTTTATTTTCTTCCCACCATTTTAACCAGTTTTCTAAAATATATTGACGACCGCTTTTAGCTATACCTGCAACAAATCCTTTTCCAGGATTCTCAATATGTCTTCTAATTAGATAGATTTGTCCTATATGACCCATCATGTGTAGTGAAACTCTTTCCAATGTATTCTTAATTGATTCTTTAATTTCCTTGCCTTCAGATGTTTCTGGAACATACATGTATTTTTCTTCAGGTAATTGATCTAAATACTCAAAAACTTTTTTTGATATTTTAAGATATATTTCTATTAATTCTCCAAAACTTACTGGTGGTTTTTCAGTAACTTGCTCTTTGCTTACACCATATGCGAAATATTTTGTCATATCTTCATTCATTATTCTATTATCCATACATGAATCACAATAGACCATATCCACATGTGAAGCTAAATGCCCAACAATCCAAAGTATATGGTTAATATTGGGTGCTATCTGTTTTGTTACTTCTTCATTTTTCAATCCAACAATGGATAAAAGTAAATTCTTTTCAGCAATATCCAGCAAATCAATAGCCATTTGCTTCTCATTTCGATTATCAATGATTTTTTCTGTCATAGAAAAACCTCTTATACTATAGTAATTTCTCTCTTCTGCTTAAATAATTTCACCAAACTCTAATCTTTTTTATTACTTACGAAAAGCTTCATATTGAATCATTCATTTACATTCAACATTTAACACCAAAATTAATAATCTTAAATAGATAGGAGATATCAATGACTGAATGTGCTTTATTCCTCCATGGGCATCAACCATATTATAATGAAGAGTTTATTGTAAAGGAAATTATCTGGCAGAGTTATGGTCCTTTATTCAAATTACTTCTTGACACTTCAAAGAATCATCAGTTTCATATGAATTTGTCTTTAACTGGAAGTATCATTCAGTGGTTCGAACGCTTAGGTAATGATTATCTAATTTCTACTTTAGGTGAACTTATTGATCGGGATGTTGTAGAAATTTTACTTTCGCCTTTCTATCATGCACCATTAGTATTTTCCAATGATGGTTTTATCAAAGAGCAATTTTATCACCATCGTAAAATGGTTAAAGAGATGTTTGGAAAAGAAATGAGAGGATTATTTCCTCCTGAAATGATTTTCTCGGCACACAAAAATAATCTCCTACTTGAAATGGATATAGATTATCTTTTTGTTGAAGGTATTCATACAGTTTTCAATACTGATGATGTCGATGGTATTTGGCGATTACAGACTCCAAAAGATATCTATGTTATTGCACGTAATCGTGGCTTAAGTTGGCATTTTTCAGATAGTGCTTTTCCAAATGGTCAATGGATATTAGAAACAATTAACAAGAAAAAAGGACCTGTATCTATTGGCTGTGATCTCGAATGTTTTGGCCATCATCGTGGTGCTGATTCATTTAAATTTCTAGAATATTTCCTAAAGAATGCTGAAAATAAAAAAGTCCATTTGCTTAATGCTAGAGATATTGTAAAAAGAAATAAGCAAAAAGCTCATCCATATTCTGCTACAGAAATAACTACCTGGGCTAGAAGCATTAATGTCTTTTTCCCGCATTCAAAGATTATAGAAATGTGGTTTGCCCGTAATGAAACTGTTTCAGCTTATCATCGAATTGAGAATCTTTATTTCGAAATCGAACACAATCTCCAAGAAAAAGCTAAGACTAACAAAGAAGCTGAATTGCTTTTACAAAAAATAATTGATATAAAAATCAATGTTATAGATGATATTCGCTGGATGATTTACCGTCAATTAACTGATGCTGCTTTATATCATGAAGATTTTTCGAATAATAACACTTATCAATCAATGTTAAACCGTTGCGATCAAATAAAAAGTCGTTTGTGGAATGTTGATAATGATTTATCTGAATTCATGAAAAAATTATAGTGTTATTATTTGCACCATATTTCCGGATAGAATTTTGGTGCAATACAATATCTATCATCTTGTGGTGGATTATTAAAAACAAGTCCGAGATCCACTAAATATTCTTCTATTCTAACCGCACGTCTAAAAACTAATTCATTTAATTTAAATGGATCATCATATGTTCCTGAAACTTCAAAAATTACTGTTTTTAGCATTTTATTAACATCTAGATAACAAGAATCACCATTCAATAAAATCCAACCAGCAGAATGATGTTCATTATAATCATGATATTGAGAAATTTTTGGTTTTTTATTATCAATTACAAAGTCTAGTTTCTCTAATATTTCTTGTAATTCAAGTTCTTTTTTAAAGCTAATTTTAGCTATAAATCTTTCAGGTTTGTTATCAGCAGGATAAGGATAACAAGAACATAATCGAAATGCGTTTAATGTTGTTACCCATGTTTGAATTTTTTCTTTTCCATAGGTAAAAAAAAGATGATCCAATGACATAAAGAACATTCAGCTTTTTTTAGTTAAGTTATTTGACATTGGATTAAATAATAGTTATTTAATAAAATTATTCAAAGAAAAGAGCTTTCTTTAATCTTTCATAGTAATCTTTTATTTTTTCAGGATTTCTTGGTCGAGTCCATTTAGTAAAGAAAAATTCATAATAATCTTTTACACCAATCTCAGCATATCGTTCTTTGGATTGACCTAGATTATTTTCTTCGTTGTCATATGCTTCTACTATTTGATCAATTTCCTCAGGGGTAACTATTTGGTGTTTATTATAATGAATTACTCCTGTAGTTAATCGTCCTTTTTTACGACCTGGTTCATTTTTAGCATACCCTAAAGCTAGTGCGATTAAAGGAAAGCAATATTCATCCGGTAAATTGAATTCTTCGTATAACTTATCAAAAGGTGCTCTATGAACACTATTTGTAAATAAAGAATCTATTCCAAGAGATTTAGCAGCAATTACAGCAGTTTGAGCTGCAAGAATAGTATCTGTACTTCCAGTAATAAATTCTTGAATATTGCTAGGATCATAAGAATAACCCAAATGTTTAGCAGTTTCAGTTAATCTAGTATAATCAACACAGAATAATAATCCTTTATTGCTATTGTAAAAATAGTTCTTTAATAGTTCCTTATCATCAACAACAATAATTGAATAGTTTTGACGAGCAGACGCATTAGCTGCTTGTATTGAAGCTTTAAGTATTTGATCCATGATTTCTTTTGGTATATCTTTTTCTGCGAAATCTCTAACTGATTTTAAATTATGAATTGTTTTTAATGTTTCATTCATTTGTTCTTTCTCCTAAACTAATTAACGAAATTTGTAGTAAAAGGTAATTTGCTTATACGTTCATTTACTTCTTTAGTAAATTCTTCTGAAGGTGATTTACCCTTATGCTTATGGATTAATGCAGTATATCTATCGGGTTTTAAATCAGATAAATATTCTATTAAACCATTTAGATTTCTACTTGTGTCATTCATTTCAGCTACAAATTTCGAATCAACAAAAATTATTCCTTTGAAGATTTTCTTAAATTTCAATAAACCATCAAGTATATCTTTTAATTTAAAACCATTAATTGGTCTGCAGATTTTCTTAAATTCTTCATCGTATACAGCATTTAAATTACAGCCAAGAATATCGCAATCTAAAAATTCGTTAACAACATCCTTTCTTGGTAGTAATGAGCAATTTGTATAAGCCATGATCTTTATTTCTGGAAAATTCTTTTTGATTTCCTTTACAAGTTTACCAAAACCACTAAATAAAGCTGGTTCTCCACTGCCTGTTAACATCATGTATTTTATTTCATCGTTATTTTTCAAATAGAATTGAATCTCATGTAAAATATCTTCTACTTCATTGTATTCCTTTCGCTCATTCAGCCATATAGTAGTTCTACCTACACTACAATATACACAATCAAAATTACATGTTTTTTTAGGAGTAAAATCAACTTTAAGCACATTTTGGAATCCTAAAGCGTTAATCAAACCAACTACATATTTATAATCCATTTTCTTCACCTCATAATTTAATAAAATAGATTTTAGAATCAGAAGATTGATTTCTTGTTTTTAAAATCAAAAATAGCCTATACATTTTCATACCACAAACGAAGTATTCTATTCCAATCATCTGGTTTTTTCTCTTCAATAAATTCTGGTAGATTTTCATCTTTAAGTACTTCATCAAACAAAATTCCTTTTTCTTTATATTCTTTTAATTTAGCAAACATTTCTTCTAAATACTCACGTGTTTTACTGATGTATGTTTTATCTACAACCATTCCATGACCAGGAAGAACAACAGAAACATCCATAGCTTCAAATTGTTTTAAAATAGCAACACTATTCATGGCACCCATTAACATACAGCTAGAATTACCTGCATGATCACAGTTAAAATTATCACCAGTAATAAGGATTTTATTGGTTTTATTGTAAAGATATGCTGAGCATTTACTATGACCACCAATTAATTTGAATAAATATTCATCCTCACCTGTTCCGATAGTTAATTCATCTTTTACGCCAATACTTGGGAAATAAAGATTAGCATTTAAATAATTTACAGACCAATCATTGTGCCATTCTTCAGTTAACTCAAAAGTACCCTTCTTTGATTCTTCAATTATTCCTTGAACGAATAATTCACGACCTTTTTCTGTAAAACGACCACTTTCTATTTGCTTAGTAAATTCATCAATTGCTTGTTGAGTAGCAATAACGGGGACGTCTTTGAAGGCTTCTAAACCAAAGAAATGATCGCCGTGTGAGTGAGTTAAAATAGCTAGTAATGTTTTCTTGTTATATCGGTTTTCCATAGCTATTCGAAATTCAGCAGTATCTTTTGCTATTCTTCCAGCATCAATAAATATTAAACCTTCTTTTTGATTGAGACAAATGACATTCCCTTCATTAAAAGGTGTTCCAAGGGTTCGCATCATTACAATATTCTCATTTACATCAACATTTACTATCTTTTTTCCTGTCATTTCAAATTACATCTCACTAGCTAAAAGTGTAGAAAAATAATAATCAGTAATAAACAACACTAGGAATTATTTATAAATTATTACCTTATTTCTAGAATTATTTCTTAGAGTATTGAGAAGTTTTTTTAATCAATATGAGAATTAGTTTATAGTGAGAAGTTGTTATTTGTTAAAATTGGTATATTTCTTGCTAAAACATGGAGTAAAATAAATGTCATGTGAAGATATTTGCAAAGAGAAATGTTTAGCCTTTATGGCAAATAATGAATTGACAAAGGAATTCAATAGGCTCTTTCAGGAATATAACAGAATAAAAATTGCTTATGAGGAAACAAATGATGCTCTAAAAATGAAATTGAAAGCATTTGAGTTTCTTGAAAAATGTTCCCCAAATTATGAAAAGGCTATTACAAGTATGAAATTAGCTGTCAAGATAATTAAATCGTGTAATGGTTTGAGAAGATAAAAGATCAAGTAGATGGTTGGAATGACACTAACAAACTTGTGTCTATTGAAAAAATCAATATTTAAGAATGATATTTCTTATATCGATTTTCAGATTAAAATAAAGGATAGCCTAAAGAAAAGTAATCTTTGTTTCCAACCTTTTGTAAAAGCACATTTAGATATCAAAGAAAGATACAATTTTAGACTTTTTAGATTTGGCAGAAGAGACCATACTTTGACTAGCATTTTCAGCAAACATGTCCTGCTTGCAACCCTCAGAACCCTTTTGAAGGGTAATGATGTTTGCGAATTTGCCATCCATCTACCGCTTGATGAATTGAGGGATTAGTTCGCTTTTTCCTTCAATTCATCAACTATTTGAGAAACATTTAAGACAATCATTTTTGATTTTCATTTGAGGATGATGACTGAATTACTTTATTTGCTTAATAGTTATATGAAAGAATTTGAAGCTACTATAACTGAAATCTCTGATGATGGCTTAGATGTTTATCTCGATAAAACAGCATTTTATCCAGGTGGTGGAGGGCAATTAAATGATACTGGAAAATTAAGTATTAATGGTAAAGAATTCGATGTTCTTAAAGTAAGCTATAATAGTAATAGAGAAGTTATCCATCGATTAAATGAACCTGCAAATGCTGACATAGGATCAATTGTTTTAGGAAAGATAGATTGGTCAAAAAGATATATGCTTATGCGCTACCATACAGCTTTACATATTCTTTGTGGACTTATTTGGAAGGAATTTGGTGCTGTTGTTACTGGTGGAAATATGGATCTAGATAAAGCACGGATGGATTTCAATCTAGAGGATTTTTCCAAAGAACGTGTTGAGTATATTGAAAAGCGAGTTAATGAAGAAGTGAAAGCAAGTAGAGAAGTTATAATTCGAATACTTTCACGAGAGAAAGCCTTTCAAATACCTGATCTTATTAGAACAAAAATAAATCTTCTCCCTCCTCAAATTAAAGAAGTTCGTACTGTTGAAATTTCAGGATTGGATCTTCAAGCTGATGGTGGAACACATGTTAAAAATACCAGTGAAGTTGGGAAAGTACGAATAATTGAAACAATAAACAAAGGAAAAGAAAACAAACGTATTATTATAGTAATTAACGATTAATAAAAAATAGATAATTATTCAAGTGTTGGCTCGATTTCAATTGATTTAGAAACTTTCAAATCCTGACCTACGTTATCTATAATATCAACTTGATCATTTATTATAGAATCATCTTTTATTTGATCCAAGTAATCATCACCCGATAATCCTTTTTTAGATGAATAAATAAGACCCCATGTTATTATTATAGCTAGTATACCACCAGCTGCAAATAAAATATACATTGGTAAAACATATTCAGCTATTATTGAAACAATTCCCATGCCTACTATACGGGCTAAACCTTGGAAAAGTTGTTGAGTACCAAACACTCGACCTTGTTTCTCATAAGGAATTTGTTCTTGAATTAAAGTTGGAGAATTCACATTTATTGTAGCTAGAGCAACACCAAATAAGAGAAGTAATACGCCTAGTAAAATTACATTTCTAATAAAAGCAAAGAGGAATAGAAAAGCTGTCGCACCTAACATAGCATAATTTATAATTGCCACCTTTCGTTTTAAACGACCTATAGTCATAAAAGTGATTGATGTAATTATACCAGATATACCCATTAATGATTGCATAATTCCATACCATTTTTCTCCTAAACCCATTTCTCCTTGAAGTATTACAATAAATAGCACATTGAATGCTGAGAAAGAGAAAATTGTAGAAGCAAATATTATTAACATATAGGAAATTTTCTTTTTATTTCTAATCGTTTGAAAACCGATTTTCAAATCATCAAATACACCTTTAGCTAGGGCTCTAAATGTATGCTCTTTCTGCCTTTCAACCTTTGGCGGTTTTTTACCAACAATTATTATAAAAATAATCATTGTCATTGAAAAAGCAAAAGTAGAAGCATCAAAAATAAAACTATAGAGATAATTAATTGCTGCCAAAAGTCCAGCCATAACATATCCTACTATTGTTGCTATTTGGAATACAGTAGAACCTATTGAATTAGCGATCAATAAGTTTTCCTTTTTTACAATCAATCTTGTATAGGCACTTCTTGTTGGAAAGAAAATAGATGCTGCTGTTGAATTGAAAAATGTTAAAACAAAAAATGGCCAGATAACATTTAATGAATTAACCTCATATTTTATAATAGTAGAACCAGTTTCAGTAATTTCTGTAGCTAGATATTCTAACATGGTTAATCTATCAATAAAGAGATAAATCATAATAAAACCAAAAGAAGCTATAAAACTAAGTAAATTAGAAAATAGCATTATTTTTCTTTGATCATAACGATCAACAAGGACTCCTGCAAAAGGAGTAAATAATACATAAGGCAACCAAAAAACAATGGATAGAAGACCCATTAATCCAGGGCTTCCAGTTAAATCATAAAGTAAAAATTGTAAAGCTAACCAAGAAACTGCTGCACCTATATTCTGAGTGAATTGTGCAGCAAATAAAAGCATAAATGTTCCATTTCTTAAAACTTCTAATATTTGAGGAGCTTTTTTACCAGTTCTTGTTTTAGTATTAACAATAGTTGGTTCATTATGTACTTCAGACATTTATAAAGACTCCTCGCTGTGAAGTCTCAGTAGCTTATTGCTATTAAAAATGTTTCAATCAATACAGTCATTGGTAAATGATGGAATATTTTAGATGCTTTGTAGAGTAATTTTAGATTGATAATTCGAATAAATTTCTTGATATTCTTTTGTCCAATCATTAATTGTATCTGGTGTTTTTGGATAATTATTTGTAATTGAATAAATTCTCTCAAGATACTCTGGTAATAAATTAAATCGAGGATTAGGTATTTCTTTCCAAACTTCAGCCAATTTTCTAGATAATTTCATAAGCAAATCATATTCACGAGCGTAGAAAATTTTCCCTAATGGTAAATAGTCATTTGTCAAAGCATGATTCAATTCCACATCAGGTATGTTTTGTAATAAAATACGATAAAGATCTAAAATGGAATATCTTAAACCATATCTTTCAACTATTTGTTGATTATATGGCCAGAGATTTTCTTCTTTAACTGCTTCTGCAGGAACTAATTCTGCAGCGATTTTTCCAGCAATATAACCTGATGCTAAGGAAGGGCTTAAACCACCACCATGTAATGGATTAACAATAGCTCCAGCATCACCTATTAAAATGATATTATCTTTAACATGAGTTGGTATCGGATGTCTTGTAGGAACAAACCCTCCACCTTCATCTAGTATTTCAGTTTTAGTAAATTGGGGATTCATATATTCATCATACACCTCTTTTGGTGAAATTGAATTGATCCAAGATTTAGGTATACCATTTCCCATATTCCAATAATTATTTCCACGACTGAAATACCACATATAACCTCCTCGAGTTTTTTCAAAGCTAAATTCAAAAATAGCACTGTCAAAATATTTCTCTGGAGGGGTTTCAAGTTTACATATTTCTCTATAGCAATAATATTGCTCATCATCTTTTACTTGAGCATATTCGTTGAAGAAACCAGAATCTTCTCTTATTTTTGAATTAATTCCTGAACCATCTATTACTAATGGCGTTTTAAGAACGAATGAATCACCGCTACTAGTTTGTAATTGAATTTTAATTTTACCATTTTCTCTTGTGATTTCTTTAAACATTGTTTTATCAAAAAGCTTCACTTTTTCTTCAAGCGTTCTATTTAATATTGTTTGACCAAATTGCATTCTGTCAATAATTGTTAATTGCCCTTCAACAGGAAATACACTTTCATGCTCAGCATTTGGTGAAATTATATGGGCTTTTTTAATTTGATTTAAAGCAATATTACTTTCATCGATCGGAAAATCCAGACTTTGTAGAAATTCTAAATGTTTCGTTCCAATCCCATCCCCACAAATCTTCTTACCGATCAATTCTTTTTGTTTGCGATCAATTAAAGCTACTTTTTCTAATCCTTCCTTAGCTGCTGCATAAGCTGCTAAACAACCAGCAGTTCCAGCACCTAATATTACTAAATCCCATTCTTCTGAAACCATTATTGACACCCACTTTTGATTTGATATTTATCATCTTAACTTTAATTGCATTAAAATATTTGCTACTTAAATTGCTAAAATTAATGCATTTAATACACTATTCTTAAATTTATAAAACATAAGAATAAAATGAGATAACAACAAGCTATAATTGAGTTGAAATAATTTGAAAATACTAGTAGTTTACTATTCATTTGAAGGCGATGTAAAATTTATTGGTGATGCTATTGCTAAAGAGCTAAACGCTGATGTTTTAGAATTAAAATTAGAAGTGGAAATGAAATCAAAAGATTTTGTTAAAAATTATCTTGGGGAAAAACAGGTTCTTATGAAAACTGAACCGTTATTAAAACCCTATTATGAAAAACCTAACGAGTATGATGTGGTAATAATTGGAACTCCTATCTGGTCTGGAACCTATGCTCCGGCAATTAGAACCTTTTTGAACTCTGAGATATTCCAAGATAAACTAATTGGTTTGTTCTATTGTTTTACAGTAAAGCATGGTCGAATATCAAAATATTTGCACAAAGCATTAAAAGGAAATACCATTATCAGTGAAATTGGTTTTAAAGATCCACTATCAGGTGATAAAGAATTTGCTTTAAAACGTGTAAGAGTATGGGCTGAAAAATTCACCAAATGCTTAAAAGAAAAGATATAAAACCTCAAATGAAATCAGATATAGAAATTAATATCATAACATATGAAAAATTAGTAAATACTAGAATTATTTTTTGTAAAATAGGACGATTTACATATGACAAAGAAAGATGAAACATTGCATCAAAGAGATTTTTGTATGCAATTAGATTCTACTAAAAAACGAAAAAAAATAACTTGTCGTATGGATGCTGCTGGAAAATTATTTCATACAGTGACATCACCTAAAATTCCTTGTGTGTATCGTTTATGGGTTACGATGAAACATGTAGTGAGAAGAGAAGCCCTACAAAAAGCGCTTGAAAATATAATGCCTAGATTTCCCTATTATCAAGTTATGGTAGCTAAAGGATTTATCTGGAATAAATGGAAAAAAGTTAATCAGATTCCTAAAGTACGACCTGAGCTGGAATATCCTTGCCAATATATTCCGATTAGAGATAGGAACACTTTTCCATATAGAATTATTAATAATCAAAATCAAATAATCATCGAATTCAATCATAGCTTGACTGATGGTACAGGAGCATTAATTTTTCTCAAATCATTAGTAGCTGAATATCTAACATTATCAGGTATTACAGTCGAAGATTGGGGTGACATTTTTAGACCAGATCAAAAACCTAAACCTGAAGAAATGGAATATGCTTATCGTAAAAATTTCAAAATAGGAATACCAAAATTACCCAAAATTTACAAAGCGTATCATATACCTTTTGTTAGAATGAAAACTGGTATTTCATATGTTACTAATGGTAAAATGGATGTTAGGGATGTTTTAACTTTATCAAGAAAGCATAAGGTAACTTTAACAGAATTATTGACAGCTGTTTATATCGATACTTTACAGGAAATCATGTTTGAAACGCCCTCAAAAAGAAGGAAAATTCGACCTATTCGAATTATGGTTCCAATAAATGTAAGAAATCTTCTACCCTCTAAAACTATGAGAAATTTTACTACTTTTCTCGGTCCTGGTGTTGATCCTAGACTTGGTAGATTTTCGTTTGAAGAAATCATTGCTCAAGTTCATCACTTTAAAAACATGCAAGTAAATGAAAAATATCAAACTCAACAAATTTCATTTTATGTTAGTATAGAAATAAACCCATTTGTAGGTATTATTCCTAATTTCATCAAACGAATGTTTATCAGACCATTGTATAAACAAATGGGTGAATCACTATTCTCCTCATTTTTAACTAACTTAGGACAAACAAAAATGCCTAAAGAATTTAACGATGAGATAATAGATTTTCAAGTATTACCAATGTACCATCCCTATTTTAAATCAGGCTTAGGTTTACTCACTACTAATAATTTTCTTAATATTAATTTTGTAAGAAATATTAAAGAAAATATTGTGGAAGAAAAATTCTTTAATAAATTGCGAGAATTAGGTTTAGAGGTTCAAATAACTGAACTCTTTCCTAGATAATATTTCTCAATAAACTTATCAAGTGAATTCATCTGTTTGCATTGTTACTTTTGTATGAGCATCAACTAAGGTTTTTGGTTTTGGATCAACCAATTTCTCAGGTAATATTTTGAGAAGTTTCGGTTTTAAGATTCGCATAAATAATTCATAAAGGTAAATTATTGTTAATATTCCAGAAGGCAAAACGAGAAATATAATTATGAAAAAAGCTATGAAAACTACAGCATTAAAATCCTTGAATAATTCTATGAAGAAATCAATAATAGTAACAACTGCTAGAGTATAGGCTGATCCTGTATAGATGTTATAGAAAAAGACTGTTGGGCCTTCTATATCAGGGATTTTTCTATCGCTTTCTTTTCGTTTTTTAATGGTAATTATTCCAGAATCATCTAGCAACCAAAGTGGAGTTATTAGAAGGATAGTTATTGGCATAACAATTAATGAAAATAGCATATAAACTAAAACGTGAAAACTCTCGAAAGTTAAATTTCTGAGATATGTCCAATTTGCTAACCAATAACCAAGAATGAAACTAAAAAGAAAAGGAATTATTACTCTTCCAAGAGCTTCTTTAAAAGAATAATAATGTTCATCTGTTTTAACAGTACTATAACCATATTTGAGATATTTAATTAATTTATGAATGTAAATATACAACTTTGAGAGATAAGGGAGTAATCCAAGGAAAATAAAAAATGATGCCATTAAAATAACCCACAAGATTAACATTTCAACAATGAAATTACCGGGAAGCCAATCTAATACCCCATCATGTCTATTATTAATTAATGAAGTGAAATTTAGAGAAACACTGAATAATAGAATGATTAAAAATGAAATACTTAGAAAAATCATTCCTATATAGATCGTCTTACGCTTTGGCGGAACATTTTCGAAAATTTTTTTCCTAATTCTCTTTTCTTTAGAATTATCTTCTAATCTATCAATTTCTTCTTCTTGAATGAAATGGACTTCATCATCGGACATAGCTATCAGTAATAATTAATACTATTTGTCTTTTAAAAGATATTTTAAAACAATCATCAAATTAGAAAGAAAAATCGTTGAAAATAAATTCAAATATGATACTTTTTTATGGGATGGTGCCTACAAAATAATTTGTATTACGTGTTTATGGCAAAAAATTATAATTTAAGTACGTGATAATGAATTAGAGCGCATTAATCTGAGTGATAATATTGAGCAAGGTAGAATTCAAACAACTATCACCTGCGGATTTCTTTTACCGCAATAGGGAACTTGCTGGGTTTGATACTCCAGCGAAGAGTCTCTACACAGCTTTTCGTGAAATAATAGAAAACTCACTAGACGGAGCAGAAATAGGTGGAATTAATCCTGATATTTTTGTTTCTATTAAAAAACGAACAGAAGATGTCTATACTATTTTTATATCAGATAATGGGATAGGTATTCCTGGAAACAAGGTACCAAATGCACTTGCCAAATTACTATTTGGTGGAAAATATGTCGAACGACAATCTCGTGGGCATTTTGGTTTGGGAGCTTCAATGACAGTTTTATATTCACAGATTACCACAAATCTTCCCACGAGAGTAATAAGCTGTACAAAAGGAAGCAAAGTTATTGATGAATATCATTTAATGATAGATATCCAAAGAAATGAACCGATCATTAGATTTCATCAAGAATTACCCAATAAAAAGGATTGGCATGGAGTAGCTGTAGAGGTAAATATAGAAGGGGATTATGGAAGAGCACATGCAAAAATTCTTGATTATATAAAATCCACAGCATTAGTAGCTCCTTATGCTACAATAAATTTCATTGATGCTTATGGTGTACTATATCGATTTGAAAAAGGAATAGAACAAGTACCTAAATTAGGGGAAGCAGTATTACCTCATCCCTATGGTATTGATACAGAAAAGATGCTACGATTATTAAGAGTAGCAAAACAAAAGACATTGAAAAAATTCTTACAAACTAATTTTCAAAGAATAGGAGAAAAAACAGCTGAGAGCTTCCTAGAATCAGTTCAAATTAAAGCTGAAAAAGATCCAGCTAAACTTGATCATGATGATATAGTAAAAATAGTTCAAGGAATGAATAATTATGAAGGCTTTTTAGCACCAGAAACGAAGTGTTTATCGCCTATTGGCGAAGATGTACTAAGTGCAGGTATAGAAAAAGAACTTGAACCAGACTTTTTCGCAAACATAACAAGAAAACCACAAGCGTACTCAGGACATCCATTTGTTGTTGAAGTAGCAATGGCCTATGGTGGACCAAAACTAGAATTAACCTCAGAACCGATACTCTTTCGATATGCAAATAGAATTCCATTATTGTATGACCAATATGCGGATGTCTCTGCTAAAGTTATTAGATCATTTAATTGGCGAATGTATAAGGTTCCTGATAATAACAAATTAGCAATCATAACTCATATAGCTTCAACTAAAGTTCCTTATAGAACAGCAGGTAAAGAATCAATTGCTGATAGAGTGGAAATTGAAAGAGAAATGCGTTTAGCGATGCAAGTATGTGCACGTAAATTAAGAGTTTATCTCTCTCGAGTAGAGCGAGAAGAACGTACAGCAAAACGAACAACTATTTTTGAGAAATATATGCCTCATATAGCTAAATTTGCTACCAAATTGAGTGGACAAAAAACAATACCCTCAGTAGCTTTTGTAGGAAGAGGACGAACAGAGGATGAAATGTTCGACGAAGAAGAGAGCATACCGGTTGTTAAAAATAATGAGGATGAAGAAGAATAGAAGGTAAAAAGAAATGTCAAAAAAGTCTAGTACACATGCTGACGAATTAAAGGAAAAAGCTTTCAATAAATTAGTAGAATTAGGAAAAAAAGTGTATGGGCAAATAGATGAAGAAAAATATCCATCCTTTGAAATGCCTCTAAGATCAAGCTCCAATATTTATTATGACTTAAAAATGAGACAATACACTGTAGGGGAAAAGAGAATAAAACGATCCGCTGGTAATGTTCGTCACCTTAAACCTTTCCTTCAAACAATTTTCGTAGCATCTTTTGCTGCACGAGATTTACTGGAAGCAGGGAGAACAAGTACATTAAGAGATCTCTATTATTCATCGGAATCTGCTCTTGCTAAGATGTTTCTTGACCAAACAGAATCAGATAACATAATAACAGATGTGGAAGCGATCATTGGTATGGCTCGAGAGGATTTTAACATCTTTCCAGACGCAAGAAGTACGATATTTGGTGATTTGGATGTTGCCTTTAGAGATAAAAAAACAGGCAATAAGAGAGAAATAAATCTTACATTCAATCCAGACGGGCAAACAATAGGACCCACATTGGTAAGAAGTGATTTTATTAAAACATCAGCAGATAAAGTGATTTGTATAGAATCAGGTGGTATGTTTCAAAGATTAATAGAAGAAAATGCTGATGAACAATTTAATGCAGTATTGATTCATTTAGCTGGACAAGCACCAAGAGGAACAAGACGAATAATAAGAAGATTGAATGAAGAACTAAAGTTACCAGTATATGCTTTCGTAGATGGAGATCCTTGGGGAATTCATATCTATAATGTCATCGCGTCTGGTAGTGCTTCTGCTGCTCATCTTACCGGTCTAACTACTCCCGATGCTATTTGGATGGGTCTTACTGCTTCTGATATCACTAATTATCAGCTACCCACTGATAATTTTACCAAGGTTGATATTACCCGAACGCTTCAATTAGTTAAGGATCCTCGCTATCAAAATGATTATTTACAAGATGAATTACAGAAATTTCTCAAACTCAAGAAGAAATCCGAACAACAATCTTTGACTTCCAAGAGCCTTACCTTTGTTACTGATGAATACTTGCCTGAGAAATTCAAGGAATTAGCTAGACTCCAAAGAGAAGGAAAAATCTAAGATTAGGATTAATTTTTTATTTTTTTTTTTCCTATTAGATTATTTCTTTTTTTTTTCTATATCATACATTTTATTTTGAATTCGAAATTAATTACACTTGAACGCAAATATTCAATCTTATTAAAAAGCTATATAATAATTTTATAACGAAATTAACAATAAATTTAGTTTTTAAGAAAAAAGGTTAAGAAAAAAGAATATTAATTCTTCTTTCTTCTTATTGCTACTAAAGATAAACTGATAGCTATCAAAGCTGCTGTAGCAGTTAGAATTAGGAACCCACTTTTAGACAGCTCAGGGAAGAACAACCCAAAGCTAAAGCCTAATGGGAACCCTATTAATAGATTTGCTACACCAATCTTTGGATCGTGAATTATTTCATTGCCTGCAACATAATTTAGATAGAAATATGATTCGCCTTCATCTTGCATGTAAAGGCTATTATAGACAGGATGTTCTACACCATCAGTTGTTGCATTTTGATTCCAAGAGAAGAATCCTGCATAGTCATTGTAATTTAGTGCTAGTTCAGCTTCATTATCTGTGAAATTGTGTTGTTCATCTTCCGTATCTTCATCATATTCTACTTCACCTTGAAAGTCAAATTCTGTTTTCAAAGCTACTCGTTCAAAACCACCTACAAAGTTGTTTATTAGAATATCGAATTTAATTTCAACAGGGGTTAGTAAAGTATCATTGACTATCATGAATTCGTTACTTATATAAGCTACTATACCAAATTTTCCATCTGTTGACATTACACTTAGTATGTGTAATTCACCTTCAGTGTTATTTTGAAAAATATAATCAATATCATTAAAACCGCCTATTGTATAGTTTTCTACTGCGGTATCAATAGAAGGATCATAGATATTATTTGCATTTATATCATTATAACCTATTAGCTCTGTGAATTCAACTGTAAATTCTAATTCCAATTCAACGTCATCAATTTCATTATTAAATTCTAATTTTATTGCTAGCTTGTCTGATTCAGCATTAATGTTTATATGAAAGGCGTTTTGATTTTCACCCGAACTAAATTCAGATTGTATTTGAGCTTCAGTACCATCAACTTCAACTTCTAAAGATCTTTCATTTTGATCTTCTTGGTCATCATTCACACCATCATCATCATCATCTTCATCAACTTCATCATTAATACCTATATAATTAGAATATTTAACAGGCTCTTTAGCAGTAACAAAAATTGGTACTACAATAATAGTTGAAAAGATGAATATTAGAAGTATTAAACTAATTAAAGATGTGGTCTTATTTAATCGTAATTTTCTCATCGTTTCTTTTCTCCTTTTTTATGTCTTTAGGATATTCATTAGATAAATATCTAATTAATATAGGTTATTATTGTTTATATTTGTTTTTTTATAATATTTTAGACGCATAACTATAGTTTTATAGACTTTTTGATACAATCTTCTGTAGCTATCATTACAATTTTTTGTAACTGCAATATTAGCGTTCATGTGATTTTTCACTTCCAAATTTATGGTATGAGGACAAAGATTACAATTAATATCTGAATATAATTAATGATCAATGAGATAATTATTGATTTATCCAATGAGAGTTTTTTGACAGCTCCTAAAGCGGTAGCTAGTATCAGGAATGTCCAGATTTGAAAAACTCCATGAATTACCAATAGAAGTATTGTGTTTAGATAAATTTCTGATTTAGCTGAAATATTAATAATGAAGATAATAATACTAAAAAGGAAAATCGGTAAGAAGGATAATCCTGTAACACTAAGTAATGCTATTGTTCCTTCTTTCTTCTTAAATATGAAACGTGCACCTAATTCAGCTATGAAAGCTAAAAAGAGCCAACTTAGAATAATACTTAGATAGTTAAAGTAAATTTCTGTTTCATATGAGAGAGTAAAATTCCCGACTAATAAAATATTATCTCTATAACTAAGATAACCACAGATAATTGATAAAATTAAGAATTCAGCTAATGTACGATAAGGATGCTTAGCGAAATAAATAATTATAGGTTTTAATGAAAGTCCAAAAAAGGAAAGGATTTTTGGTTCTACTGGTTCTTGAGTTTCTTCAATTTCTTGAATTTCATCAATTTGATTAGTTTTACTTACACCAAGAATAATTAGAGCTCTCTTACCTTCTTCTGTAAGATAATATTCTTTTTCTTCATTTTGTGCGATTAAGTTTCCTAGTTTGTGAATATGGTGGTATAATGGTCCTGCTTTCAAAGTTGTTATTCTAACAAGTTGTTTATAAGAAAGAGTCTCATTTGCAGCAATCTCTTCAAGAATCTTTCTTCTTATAGGATTAGCTAAAACATCAAATGGTATTGATTCATTTTCTGCATTATAAACCATATTTAGCAATCCTTTCAGTTTATATTGAATAATACGTACAATTGAATTTAAATAATTATCAGTTTAGGATTCTATAATATTTTTTTCAAATTAAACTCAAATATGAATAGTTTACAAGAATCATTTTTTATATATTATTTTATTTTCTTTGAATAGAATAATATCTATTTGTTACTATAATTGTTATCAATATAAAAAAGAGAAAAAAAAGAAAAAAAGAAAAATCAAAGTTAAGGTATATTAGTATATTTTACTGTTTTACCTGCTCTAGCAGCTTTTTTATCTTCGATTTTTTTGAATCTTTCATAAAGTTCTTTGTCAGTCATTTTTTTATATCTTATACTTTGGATTAATAAAAATGGACCAAATGGTATAAACCATACACATGCTATTCCTATGATAAAATTAAAGTTATATCCTTTCCTCCTCTTTGCTAAATATTCTTTCATATCTATAATAACTTCATTTGATGTTTGACTCGTAGATAACTCACCTCAAATTAGATTATCTTGTGTTTGAATTTTTCTTCAAACGATTAACTGTATATTACGTATCTTTTAATCTTTTTGGCGTTCATTTTAGTTGAAATTCATTGCTCCAGTAAAGAATTATTTAAAAAAAGTTAAGAAAGGAATATTTCCTTTCAGTTTTTCAAGATTGTACTTGTGGTTGTTTGAAAATACGATGATCGAGTATTCCTTCCATAATTCTTCTAAAACCTAGAAGAAGTATTGAAACATCTAACATAACAATGAGATTTCTTTCTTCAAGCATTGTATCTAAAATAAGTATTGATACTGCTAGACTAACTAATATGAAGCCATAGAAGATAATAGTTAATTTATAGGCGTTAACTTTTTTCTTGTCTTCAAATCCATTTACAACACTAACAATACCTAATAGAAGAACTGCTAAAGCGAGAATAGACAATAAAATTTCTGCAAGAATTGATTCTACAAATATAGCAGTAATACCAATTGGTAATACTAACAACCCAATTACTAGATTAAATATTCTGAACCACTTATCATGCCTTTTATCAAATAGACCATTTAGAATTCGCTCTACGCTAATTAGAATTAGAGCAATGCCTAATAATAAAGTGTTAGTAATAAAAGGACTCGCAACGAATTCATTTATGAAAATTACTACAGCAAAACCAATTATTAGAATTCCTGAGATAATATAAAGAAGTCTAAGCCAAAGTGGTAGTTTTACTTTAAAATCGTCCATAAATAAAGCTCTTTTTTCTCAAATAAAAAGATATCCGCAAAATAGTTTCATTTAAATTGTTATTCTAATCGACAAAATTGCTTTTACGTATTTTTGAAATTGTTTAAAATTAATTGATTAGTAGGATAATCGAGTTTTTATTAAAAATAAAAAAAATTAAGAAAGGAATATTTTCCTTTCCAATTCATGTTTGAACTTGTGGTTGTTTGAAAATACGATGATTAAGAATTCCTTCCATTAATCTCCTCAAACCTAGTAGAAGTATTGCTACAACTAACATCATCAAAAGGTTTTGATCAGAGACTGTTGGAGGCTCTATTATTAATACTGCAGCAGCAAGTGCAACTAGAATGAATCCATAAATAATAATTACTATTTTATAGACATTCACTTTGTTCTTATCTTCAAAGCCATTTACTATGCTAACAATTCCTAATAGAAGAATTGCTAACGCAAGGATAGCTAGAAGCATATTTGAAGTGAGAGTAGTCACAACTATAGCAATTATACCAATTGGTAAAACTAATAAACCAATCAATAAATTGAATGTTCTGAACCACTTATCATGTCTTTTATCAAATATGCCATTTATTATTCTTACTGAGCTTATTAGTATTATAGCAATGCCTAATAATAAATTATTATTTGGAATAAATGGTGTTGAAATAAGTGCATTTATTATAATGACAACTGCAAACCCTATTGTTGCTATGCCAAAGATATAATAGAGAATTCTTAGCCAAAGCGGTAGTTTTACTTTAAAATCGCTCATAAGTAAAGCTCTTTTTTCTCGAATATAAAGATATTTGCAAAAAATATTACAAAATGTTAATTTTTTTCTGACAAAAATGCTCATTTAATTAATTTAGAAATTAATTATATTAAATTTATAGAAAGATAAATGAGCTTTCAAATAGCTTAAGAAATTCCAGCCCATCTTTTTTTGCTTCTTTAACCAATAATTAATTAACTAACATTGTTAACCAATAAATTACTGAGGGTCACCAATGGATTTAGAAAAAGCTATCCTTGATTTACTCGATAAGCATGATATTGATTTTGCTTTAACTTTACCTTGTGCCAAAATCAAAAGATTATTGACTTTAACTTCAGAACGTTTTGTTCATATTCCCCTCTCTCGAGAAGAAGAAGGCATAGGTATTGCTTCAGGGATTTATCTAGCAGGTAAGCGTACTGTTATGATAATCCAAAGCGGAGGGATTGGTAATTCACTTAATGCTTTACTGTCTTTAGCACTTGTTTATCGTATACCGATTCCTATTATCATCAGTTGGCGTGGAGTATATAAAGAAGCTATCGAAGCACAAATTCCTGTTGGTAAGTATTTACCAGCCATTTTTAAAGCAGTAGAATTTCCGTTTGTTCAAATCAAGAAAAAAGATGATTTAGGTAAAATTGATAAAGCTCTTTCTGAATGTTTTGAGAAAAATCTCCCCGTTGGAATCTTTATCTCACCTCATTTTTGGGAGATGAGTAAATATGAGGAGAAAGCAAAAAATCAAGATAGCGAAAAGAAATCCTCTTTTCCTATAAGAGAAGCAAATTTTACTTTAAATATTACCTCAACAAAGATTACTGAACCAGTAATTACAAGGTATGAAGCTATTGAATCTTTGAAAAATCTTCTTGAAGGGAAAATTGTTGTTAGTAATATTGGTGCTCCTTGCAAAGAATTATTCTCAATTCTCGATCAATCGACCAATTTCTATATGTTAGGTAGTTTTGGTCTTGCTTCAGCTATTGGTTTAGGGATAGCTATAGCTAGTGATAAAGAAGTAGTAGTTATTGATGGTGATGCAAGCATTTTAACCAACCCCAATATTTTGGGAACGATTATTCAAGAAAAAACAATTAGCAAAAATCTCACTATTCTACTAATTGATAATGGCACTTGTGGTTCTACTGGTAATCAAATTACTGCAGCTTATTCTAACATAGACCTTGAATTATTAGCTAGAGCATATGGATTTACTAATACTCAGAAAGCTTATACACCAGATGATCTTGTTACAGCATTCAATCATTTAGAAAAAGGTCCAAGATTAATACACATAATTGTTAAACCTGGTAATGCCATAGTAAAGGATGTTCCACTTTCAGGGATAGAAATTAAGGAAAGATTTCAGCAATCTTTCCAGAAGTAAATTTTAGAATCCTTCAGTTAACCTTGGTTGTTCTAGAGGGAACCAATCATTTAGTAATGAGCGATTTTCCTTGGAAGCCTTTTTTAGCCATTCAAATACTTCCAAATCCTCTGATGAAAGAAGACCATAAACTAAAGCACTCAATCCTTTAATGCTCATTTCTACATCAAAAGAATTTTCACCCAATTCTTTCACTGACAATGCTCCTTCTTTACTTGTAAATTCGTAGGTTTGGTTATTTTGACTAATTTGTTCATCTGTGATCTTTATTTTGATCCGACCATTTTTCTTTACTTCCAATCCTTGTAGAGTATTTTGAATATTTACTACTCTACCCATCCAGATATTTGTTGGTGATAATTCCGTAATATAATATCCTAGTAACCATGGATAGAGAGTTGAGTTAATTTCATCCATTGGAATCTGAATTTGATTAATCTGATCATTATGTAAAAATAGATAATGATAAAGTGCAGCTCTTGCTTTTGGTGTTAGAATATAAGACTCAAAAATCGTTAATTTTCCTTCTTCAGACCATTCAAAATCTACCATAAATCCTTTTTGAGAATATTTTATTACTGCTTCAGCTTCTCCTTTAGGATTGAAAATAACCAAATACCAAGCTGGACTTGGATTATCATATTCCTTCCATCGCTTTTCGCTTCGGATTACTCCCCCATGTATTGTAGGGATAATTTTGTTGTGTACCTCTTTTAGATAAGGAAATCCTTTTTCATGAGATAATCGTTCAATTTTATATCCTTCAGGCATAGCTTTCCAACGACTGAGGAATTTAGGATTAAATTTCATTCTCAATTCTGGAGGGGCATTAACATACCCATAAGTAGCATAAAACGTGTCTTTGAATGGATATAATGTAGATACAGCGAATTTTTCCTTATACATTTTATTTAATAGGAAATTCATACTTTCTCGTATATTTCCTTGTCTTCTAGCTAAAGGTTCACTAGCGACCATTGCAATACCACCCATCTTCAAACTTTTTCCTCTGATAAACTGATCAAAAGTAATCATACGTGTATTTGCAACAATTTTTCCCTTTTCATCTTCTACACAATAATTTTCATCAAAAGTAAATTCCCATTTTTTCAACATTCTCTCTTTTGACCCTACTGGATCAAATCCATAACAATATGCTGTTAGGTTGTGGATTTCCTCAAAATCTTTCAATGTTGCTTGTCGTATTTTCATCTTAACATCCTCGTATGAGCAAAATTATCTTTTTAAATCTCTTGAAGCTTTTTCCCATAATTCTTGGGCATCTCGTCTAAACATTTGCGCTTTTTCTTCTAAGTAAGCATAAACAGTACCATGTTTTGCTCCTTCTAATAACATAAAGATTGCATCTTTAGCTACTCGAAGACGTTCGTATTGACCTATTATTCCTACAGTGTTCCCGAAAACAGAAATTTTTGTCCCAGTTGTTTCCTCAATTACTTGTCTAGTCCTTCCTTCTCTACCAATTATTCTTCCTCTGAATCGATCCAATTTATTTGGATTTACTCCGATTATTGTTTTCAAATTGACTATTTCTAAGTATATATCTTCCTCTAAAAGGATAAATGCTACTTCAGGATTAAATCCTCGTCCAACTGCATGAACGAAATCCCTAGCTTTTATTGCAAGGAATGGATCTGACATATTCTCTTTTGAACTGATAATAACTTCACCAGATTTACTATCAATATCCAATTCTACACTTGCTAATTCTTCTAATCTTTGTTTTATTCTACCATCGGGACCTATAAGGGCGCCTATTCTATTCTGTGGGATTACTACAAGGAAATTGCTTAATTCCATATCGGGATAGTTATCATCCATTTTTTTTGTTCTCCAAATCGTTTATTACTCATTCCTCTTTAATGGTTTGCGATTGCTTTTGTTTATTCGTTTTTTTGAGGTATTCTAACCTATCTCAAAAATTCTTACTTTATCAGATGGAGGTTCACCTATAAATTTTTCATACAGAACATCAGGATCAATGACTTTTACTTTAAGCTTCTCGAAAAATCTAGTAACGTTCTTAATATCCCGATATAGGAAAATTTCAGCATATGAATGATCTACTAAAACAGCTTGTGAGATATCAATAAAGTAAATTTTTGGGGTATAAATCATGTTATACTCCGATAAATCTGCATGTACTAATCCTGCTTTATTGTATAAAATATCGAGATTTTTTAAAACCTCTTGATATGTTTTTTCAGGTTTTTGAATTTTCACATCTTTGAGCAATGGATAAGGTAAACCTTTTTTCCCAATAAATTCCATTACTACAATATCTTTTACACATTCAATTGGTTTTGGAACACTTACTTTCGCTTGATATGCTCTCGAGAGATTTTTGAATTCCTTTTTCGCCCATGCATAAACAAAAGAACGTTGATCACGCTTTATTCTATTAAATCGTGGATCACCTATAATATAGACTTGTAATGTTTTGAAAATATTAGTTGATGTTCGATAAATTTTAATTGCTAACTCTGAACCTTTTGGACCATATCCATGATAGACATTAGCTTCTTTACCCGTTGAGATAATTCCAGTCATACTTTCAATTATATTTCTCTTTCTCAAACCAAATAATGTTCTACTTGTTTCAACATCTAAAACTGATTCAGTTACTTTCAAATCATCAATATCTTTATTTCTAATTTTCTTTTCATCTACACGATCTATTTGAAGTTGATCAGCATCAAAAAAATCTCTTTTAACATTAGCTGAAGATTCTTCTATATCAAGTAGAGGAGTATTTTCATTATCTGTAGAGAGATTTTTTCGCTTCTTCTTTGGGTTAAGCATGGAATTTCACATCTACTATCAACTAATACCTATTAAAAGCTTAACTTGAATAATGATGTATTTTGGCAGTTAATTATGAAATAGTTATATTAAAATCGAAAAATATAATTGTTAATCGAGAACAATATATCCTTTTTCTTCTAACCAACCTGCTTGGTTTTTATTATATCTATAAACTAAATCTCCACGAGTATCTTCTTGTAAACCATACCAAGGCATTACACTAACGATATCATTTTGTCTACACCAGAGTCTCTTACGGTGCTTGCCAGGTATTCTTACAACACGATCCTTTTTATCCATACATCTTACTTTTATCCGATCAGCACCAAGAATTTGAGTAACTATTCCTAAGATTTCTCCTTGTCTGGGCAATCTCACTCTAATATACTCAGCTTCACCAGTTTCAGTTGCACTTCCCGTAGCTACATCCGTACCTTCTCTTTCGTAGGGTCTGCTTTTCTTTTGGCCTTTTTGTGGTTTACTAGTTTTTTTACTTAAATTTTTCACAATCCTTTAAACATTGTTTTTTTTTATTACAATCAAAATTTACGCACTAACTAAAAAGTCTTTTGATTAAAATTCGTTTTTTTAAATGAAAAAGTATTTTTGAAGATTTTTTTTCGAATTAATATATTGAGCATAACTTATTTAAGAAAGATTCTGATAAAATTAAGTATTATAGTAAAATTCTTGACTATATAGTATAAAACCAATTATAACAAAAGAAAGGGCAAAACAAGTAGTTGGCATGCTGAGGCTTCTAAAGTGAATACAGAAGGAAATAGAATTGAAGATACTACTATAACAGATAATATCTATCTTAGTAAAATTCTACTTTTCACTAAAGATGCCCAAGTCTTAGCGGAAAAAATGAAAGACTTCTCTGAATCTACTGTTAATACAAACTGCTTGAATACTATTGGTATGTATCCGCTTATTTCTCGAATTGATACTCCTCTTGGTAAATTATGTATGTCTATTTGGATTATTTCTTCAGCTGAAAGATTTTCACAATTTAGAATGGCTTATTATTCAGGATCTTCTCATTCTATAGTCCTTGCAAAGCAAACTGAAAGTTATGAGAATCTAAATTATTTATATCAATTATCTCCTCGTGGTGTTCCAGTTACGATATTAACTGTTTCTAATTCCTCGAAAAAATCTAAAGATAAAAAATTGCAAATAACTGAAGAAGAAGAGAATAGACTTATTTCTTATAATAAAATTGATTCAATTTCTGATTTGAGCACTATTTTTAATGAAATTGGTCAAAAAATATCACAAGATATTCTATCAGGTGAATATCAAACCTTCAATCCTCAACTTATTAAGTCATCTAATATTTTCAAACTTTATAATAAAAAATCATTTGAAAAAGTACAAGACCTTATTAATCGTTTGGGTTACCAACTCAATGAAAATGGAACTGTTCTTGTAGAGAAGGATAACTATACTTTTGAAATTGATTTTTATCGCAACCAAGTTAAAGCAAGTATTTCAAATTGCCTTTCATGTAATCAAAAATGTAAACATTATAGAAAACTTTGTGTTGTTGAAGAAGATCAAGGTTATTCAAACCAAATACATTTTGATAATTTACGTGCACTAGCTATTCTCTATTCAATTTATGATGGAAATTTCACTTCATTGCCTGGTGAAAAACCTAGAGAAGATATTCAATATCAATTGTATCGATTAAGAAGTCTCTACGAAGTTAATTGTCCAGAATATAAAGATGAACTTGCTTTTCAAGAAAAACAAAAGAAATTATTGAGCAAAAGAAGAAGAAGTTCATAAACAAGTTTATTTTTATCAAATTAATTATTATTAAATAACTTTAATCATAATGAATTGCTATTTATTATTACAATTCATACTAAATTTCATTTCAGTTATGATTAGATAATAAATTCAAAGATAATTAAAAATAGGTGAATAATATGAGCACACAAAGGGAAAATGTTATCCCATTTATAATTGATGATAAAGAAATACCAATTGAAGCAGAGCTTGCTTTGATAGTTGGTATTGTTGGAGATAAAATAAAGAAATCAGGTTTTTTCAAGCGCTCAAAAGAACAACTAACTCAAGTTTCAAAATTCTATTGGCGTTTACAAGTTGATACTCTCAATGATCGAGTAATATTAGTTGATTCATTGGGTATTTATGGAGGGGGAACAAGTGTTCAAGATTTAATTTTGTCAAATGTTCTTGCAAGAATGAAAGCACTCCAAGATGCTACGACAGCAAAAGCTTATACTGAAAATCTCAGAGAAGCTAATCAAATATTGATTATAGGACCTCAAATCTATCCGTTATTTGGTCAGTCTTTTACACGCTCAACTTTCGATTTAGTTAAGAAATTTGTAGAAGAAGATGTAATTGATACACCATTAATTTTACCAACCTTTGAGCAAAATGTTAGTAATGATTTAATTACATTAATTAATGAGGTACCAACTTTTTCAGAAGTAAAAGATCGATTTCGTGAAACAGCTCAAGATTGGTTAGCAGAAATCAATGCAAAAATCAATGACATTGAACAATCCTTTGCAGGTAGATTACACAATTTACAAGAAGATGTCAATAAACGAATTGATCAATTTAAGGAAAAAATGGAAAAAACAATTGACTCTGAATTAGAGAAAGCTAATCAAGCTACTTTTCGTGAGTTATCTAAATTTGAATCTAGTACTCTAGGTCTATCTGGAATGATCAATCCCATTCAGGAACAAGCTCGCAAAATTTTAAACGACATCCCTTCAATTGAAACTCCTAAATATCAGAACAATATGAAAATATTTCTAGAAAATAGTAACAAACAAATTGAAGGTATCAATAATGAAGTAAAAGATTTGGAGAATGATCGTAAAAATCTTGCTAAAATGCTTAATTCTATAACTCAACAATTCATGACTAATAAACAGGTTACTATTGATGAATACGAAAGTAAGAAAGCCAAAGCTTTGAATGAAATTGATGAATTACGTATGGATCGTGATCGCAATCTTGCTAATTTAGTTGAAATGCGAGATAGTATTAATCGCAACACAGATGAATTATGTAAGAAAATTGATGAAGTTATTACCAATAGAAAAACAGCTATTTCTAAATCAGCATTACAAGGAGTAGGTAATATTCCAACGGATATGATTATTTCTTTATTTTTAATAAAATTCCAAGATAAAGATGATGTTCGCTATTTTGTTATTCCGCCATTATGTAAACCTCGTCCAAGTAGTAAAATAGATTATCCATACGCTGAACGAGATTCAGCGATTATTGGTGGTAAACAAGCAACAGATAAAATAGCAGAAGAATTGGTATTTAACCGAAGATTAAAATCCTCTTTTGATGCACTTCGGGCAACGAATTATTTAGCTACCGGTGAATTTCGAGGAGCAGTAATGCAAGGACTTAATTATCTTGCAGAGAAGAATTTAATCAGTAAAAAAGGTTATAAGAAAATTGTTGAATTGCTAGAAAATATCGAACTATGAAATTGGTGATTAAATTTGCTAAATCAAAGTAATATTGCAATTGTTGGTGGTGTTCCCGGTGTGGGAAAAACAACAGTTATTAACAATGCACTTGAATATGCTAAGCGTGAGAATTTCGATGTAAGTATATTTGTTTACGGTACAATTATGATGGAAATAGCTAAAGAAGATTATAATGTCAATCATAGAGATGAATTAAGGAATCTGTCATCTGAGATGCAGAAAGAAATCCAACGCAGAGCAGCAATGCGAATTGCTGAACTAGCAAAAAATAAAGTGGTAATAGTCGACACTCATTATACTATAAAAACAGGTACAGGTACCTTTCTTCAAGGTATACCTTCATGGGTTTCTAATGAATTTCAAGCTAAATTATTGGTTATAATTGAAACAAATCCTCAGGAAATTATTGGCAGAAGATCATCAGATAATACAAGAATTAGAGATGAAGAAACAGCAGACATTTTGTTTGAACATCAATTAATCAATAAAACAGTAGCATCAACAATTTGTCAACAATCTGGTGCTTTATTAGCAATCATCAAAAATAAAGAAGGACAAGCTGAAAAAGCTGGAAAGGAATTATTTGAACATTTAAAAAATCTCAAATAATATTTTTCCCTCTTTTTTATCCTATTTTTTATTCTTTCTCAAAAAAAACAGCTAGAAAATAGGTCTACACCTAAAAAATTTTAAAAGGACTATGATATTATATGACCATAAAATAAGCTGATATTAACAAATAGGTTGTAAAAATAAAATGGCTGGAATATGGTTATTAGGAGCTTATGGTGCAGTTGCAACAACAACAATGACCGGTATAGCAGCGATTAAAGCTGGAGCAGCACCAAGACTTCAATCAGGAATAGTCACAGAATCGCCTGAATGCGATCCTATTAGAAGTAAGTTTCCAATAGAGGATATAGCATTAGGCGGCAGTGAAATAAGATTTTTAGATCGTAATGGTTTTCAAGCTTCTGAGAAAATCTGGGAAGAAAATTATCATTTCCTAAGACAATATCTAGAAGCAGGAAAAAATGAGCTTTCAAAAGTGAAAGCTAAAAAAGGAACTGCTATTAATGGTGGTCCTGGTGTGGAAGCACTTGGTAACCTCGATACTCTTGAAGATGAAGGTCTTACTCTTAAAGAGATTGTTGATAGAATAATGAAGGATTATGATAGCTTTCATAATAAAAATGGTGAAGTTTGTGTTATTAATGTATCATCAACTGAACCTCATATTCCATTAACAGAAGAGCATATGACCTTAAATGGTATTGAAACTTTAATTGATGAAAATAAATTTGAAAAAGTTACCGCAAGCATGTTATACGCTTATGCTTCTTTAAAACAGAAAATTCCTTTTGGTAATTTTACTCCATCTCATGGTGCAACTGTTCCTGGAATCCGTGAATTAGCACTTAAAAATAAAGTTCCTCATATGGGAGATGATGGTAAAACTGGTGAAACACTTATGAAAACAACCCTTGCACCAATGTTCAAGATGAGAAATCTAAAGATCCTTGGTTGGGCTGGGTTCAATATTCTTGGTGATGACGATGGTGTTACCCTCAGCAAGGATAAGAATAAAGAAAGTAAAATTGAAAGTAAAGATAAAGCCATCTCCAGTAGTATCGGCTATTCACCATTTTCTATAACTGAAATCAAATATTTCCCACCATTAGTTGATCACAAGGTCGCTTGGGATTATATTTCCTATCGAGGTTTCTTAGGAACAAAAATGGCTTTACAATTTACCTGGCATGGTATTGATTCAATTTTAGCTGCACCAATAGTAATTGATATCGCTCGTAGTTTAATGTTTGCTAAGTCTCGAGGCGAATATGGAGCACTTCATGAGCTTGCTTTCTTCTTCAAACATCCAATAGATGATATTATTGGTAATACTTTCTTCCAATATGAATTGTATATGAATTGGATAAAAGAAGGAAGGACTGTAGAATTAGAGAAGATGCAAGCAAAAATGCTTTCTTAAAAATTATTAATTAGGGATTTTTCCCTAATTTTTTATTTTATTATATGGATAAATTTTTTTGAATGAATGAATTAAAATTATTAAATGATTTATTTTAAATATAAGCAGGGAAGAAATAAATGAGTAACATAGAAAACAATGATTCAGAAGAAATGAATACTCTGGAACAAATCAAGGAGCAGTTGAAATCAAGTAACAGTAATGATAGATTTGAGGCAATTTATATTATTCGAAAAGAAAGATTCCCTGAGTCTATTGCTATACTAAAAAATCTAGTGGATAATGATTCAGAAATAGCAGTGAGAGAATTAGCTTTAATTGTACTTTTTGAGCTACAAGAACCTGAAATCTTTTCTCTTGTGAGAAAGATTTTTTATGACACAACAGAAAGCCGTTTTATGAGAGGTAGAGCAATCTGGATATTAGGTCATTTCACAGATGAGCAATCCTTTGAGCTCGTTAAATTAGCTCTTGAAGATTCAGATGAAGAAGTACTTTATTGGGCTATTATGGGATTATTAAAGAATTCCTTTTACCAAGAAATTATTCCAAAAATTAGTTCATTATTACAATCAAATCGATCAGCCTTAGTAAGACAAACAGCAGCATGGTTACTTGGTATGAAACATGAAATTAATTCCAAGGAAATATTAGAACGAACTTTGTTGCAAGATGAACATTTCTCTGTTAGGATGATTTCTGCTTGGTCACTCAATCGATTAAATGATATTAACTCTTTAGCCAACCTAAGTAAAGCATTACAAAAAGATACAAATGAATTAACCAGAAGAGAAATTGCTTTTACAATTGGCAATATAGTATGTAAACAAAATGATGAAATTAAATTAACAAGTGAATTTTTATCCTTTAATGATTTAGCAATCCGATCATTAACAAGAGTACTGCAGAGAGATACTTCTTATATCGTAAGACGTGCTTGTGCGGAAGCATTAGGACAATTAGCTGATAAAAGAGCTGTACCAAGCTTAATTGAAACACTAACCCTTGATACTAATCAATTTGTTAGAAAAGAAATAATCATTACTTTGGGAAAAATAGGCGATGATCAAGCGTATGATGTTATAAACGGTGCTAAAAGGAGTCATTATAAAATGATAGAAGAAGCAGCAATTGAAGCTCTTTCAAAATTAAGCAAAAAGTAGTGAATAGAAAAAAACATTCAATCATTTTTAAATTTTAAATTAAATCAAAACAGTTTTATTGTAGTGGTATTCTCAAATAGAATGTAAAAAATTGTGAGATTTATTGATATGAATCCAATAATAAGAGTATTAGGATATATGAAGAAGAAAACTTGGTTTCTCTTCTTTGTAGTAATATTTTCAGCCTTATTGGATACTGCTTTTACATTATTTACCCCATGGGTAGCAAAAGAGATTATCAATAAAGTTTTTTATGCCCATGACACTCAAGCATTTAAGATTTGGATTCCTGTTTATATTGCTACTGGGTTTTTAGCAGCAATCTTCAGATTTCTTCAAAGATATATTAATGAATTTATTTCTCAAAGCATTGTTTATGATCTTAGAAATACTCTTTATTCAAAAATCCAACAACAATCTATTGATTTCTTTGATAGAATGGAAACTGGTCAACTTATCTCTAGAGGAACAAGTGATATAGAAGCAATACGACGTTTGCTTAGTATCGGAATGCGTATATTTCTTAGAGCTATTTGTCTATATGCCGGTATTTTTGTTCTCATAGGGATGATGTCTTTGCAATTGATGTTAATTGTTTTAGGAATAGCTCCCATAATGTTTCTTATAATGTTTTCATACGCAAGAAAAGTTCGTCCCTTATCAAAAGCCATTCAAAATAAATTTGGTGATATGAATAACGTTTTAGCTGAAAATGTCTTTGGGGCAAGGGTTGTCCGTGCTTTTGCAGCAGAAGGATTTGAATATAACAAATTTGAAAGAGAAAACCAAACTTATTTTGATTTAAATATGAATTTGGCTAAATTACGAGCGCTAATTACTACCCTATATCCATTTATTCTTACAATAGGTTCATTTTTATTACTTTATATTGGTGGGAGATCGGTAGTTTCGGGTAATCTCGCTGTAGGTGATTTAATAGCAATTAATGCTTATTTGATATTACTTCAGACACCAACAAGGTTTCTTTCATTTGCTATCTTGCATTTCCAAGAAGGTACAGCTTCATTAAATCGTATCTTTGAAGTTGTAGATATGGAGAAAAAAGTAGTTGAGAAAGATAATGCTATTGATATGCCTTCGATTCAAGGTTTAATAGAATTCAAAAATGTAACTTTTGCTTATATTGAAAATAATCCACCTGTTTTAAAAAATATAAACTTACTAATTAAACCAGGGGAAAGGATTGCCTTTCTTGGAACTACAGGTTCAGGAAAGAGCACTATAGTTAGTTTAGTTCCACGATTTTATGATCCTCAAATTGGCTCAGTTACAATTGATGCCATTGATATTAAAGATGTAAAGATTGATTCTTTAAGAAAACAAATCGCTTTAGTTCAGCAAGAAGCGTTTCTTTTTGCACGAACCATTAGGGAAAATATTGCTTTTGGAAAACCAGAAGCAAACGATGAGGAAATTATTTCCGCTGCAAAAATTGCTCAAGCACATGATTTCATTATGGAAACTCCCAATGGGTATGATACAGTTGTTGGAGAACGTGGTGTAACTCTCTCTGGTGGGCAAAAGCAGCGTTTAACTATTGCTCGAGCATTATTACTCAATTATCCAATTTTAATTATGGATGATTCCTCAAGCGCGCTAGATTTTGAAACGGAAAATCAATTCCAGAAAGCTGTTAATGCATTAGTGAAGAACCGAACGACCTTAATTATTACACAAAGACTTTCAACAATTAAATTTGCTACTCGAATAGTAGTTATGGATAAAGGAGAAATTGTTGAAATGGGCAAACACAAAGAACTCATGGAAAAAGGTGGTTTGTATAAGCACTTATATGAAACACAACTTTTAGAACAAGAGTTTGATGATTCAACAAATATTCTAATAAAAGAACCTAGTTTAGACGAAATTAATCTTGATAATATACCTGGAGGTCGAAAATAACAATGGGTTTTGGCGGACGTCGTTCTGGTGGTCATTTTGATTCATTAATTGAAGAAGAGGATAAAAAGGAAAGACCAAAAATAGCTTCGGATTGGACTTTAGCTAAATGGATTCTAGGTTTTATGTTCCGAGAATACAAAGGGCAGGTTATCATTGCTCTTCTACTTGTAGGATTAAGCTCTATAATTAGTTTAATTTCCCCTCAAATTATGCGTTATCTAATTGACGATGTTTTCGATCTAACAAATGCTTTTACTACAGATAAGAGATTATTGTATTTACTAATCTTTACTCTATCACTTCTCGGTGTAGCAATTATTACAGCAGTTATTTCAGTTTTTAGAACTATTCTCTTAAATAAAATTGGGTATAGTGTAGTAAAGAAAATTAGAACTGATACTTTTAATCACTTGCAAAAAATGTCGATCAAATATTTCGACACTCAAGAAGCAGGAAGATTAATTTCAAAAGTTACTAATGATTGTGACAAAATAAATGAAATGGTTAGTGGAGAAATAATTACTTCCATAATTGATTTTATTACTTTAATTGGAATTATTGGTATTCTTATTTGGATGGATTGGAAATTAGCCCTCTGGGTATTTGTTTTATCAATTCCCATAACAATTTTCATTAGCTGGACTTTTCGAATCCGTGCACGCAAAGCATATCGAAAAACTAGAAAAACAATTGCTACTGTAACAGCCAATCTTTCAGAAAGCATTTCTGGTGTTAGAGTTTCAAAATCTTTTACTCGTGAATCTAAAAACATCCAAGAATTTAGAACAGTTAATGAAGAAAACAAACAAGCTAATATGAAAGCAATAGCAGTTTTTGCTACAACATTTCCGTTATTTAATTTCTTAGCTTCTGCGGTTATTGGTTTTGTTTATTTTTATGGTGGATATACTCAACTTTTCCCTGAAACTATTTTCATTCATTCAGTTTCTATTGGTTCAGCTATAGCTTTCACTCAGTATGTTGGAAGTTTCTTTGATCCAATTTTAAATCTAACAATGTTCTATAATACCTTCCAATCTACAATGGCTGCTACTGAACGTGTTTATGAATTGAATAATACCTTTTCAGATGTCATTGAACGTGAAGATGCTTATGAATTGCCAGAAATTCAAGGACATATTAAATTCGAAAATGTTGTTTTTGGTTATAAAGATAATGAATTAGTTCTGAATCATTTCAATCTGGAAGTTCAACCTGGTGAATCAATTGCTATTGTAGGACCTACAGGTGCTGGAAAAACTACTATTATTAATCTTCTAGCAAGATTCTACGAGATTCAAGATGGTGCAATTTATATTGATGGTAATAATATTCAAGAGGTTACCCTTGATTCTTTGCATAGACAAATGGGAATAGTGTTACAAGATCCATATCTATTTACGGGTTCTATTATTGATAATATTGTCTATAATCACACTGATGCTATTTTTGATGATGTTCAAAACGCAGCTAATGCAGTAAACGCAGCAGAATTCATTGAAAATTTACCACAAGGATATGAAACTCCTGTGGGTGAACGTGGAAGCAAACTTTCTTTAGGTCAAAGACAGTTAATATCTTTTGCTCGAGCATTGTTACCAAATCCTAAAATTTTGGTTCTTGATGAAGCTACTTCTTCAGTAGATCCTTATACTGAATTACTAATTAAAAAAGCACTTACAAAATTATTAAGTGGACGAACATCATTTATTATTGCTCACCGTCTTTCAACTGTGCGAAATGCCGATAGAATAATTGTTATTAAAAATGGTAAAATAATTGAAGAAGGATCTAATGAAAGTCTTTTAGCTTGTAAAGGTGAATATTATAGACTTTACCAATTACAATTCAAAGATCAAGAATCTGATGAAGAAGAAGAAATATGATAAGTAAACTTATTTACTAAACATTTTATGCTGAATTAAAAATCCAATTATACCTCCAAATGGTGAAAATATGCCCGGAAAATTTAAGGAAATAGCTAAAAAGGTTCTTCCACCTCCTGTAGTTCTTCCAGCTCTTTTCTCTTATTTATTAGAACATATAGCTGTTTCTGTTTATTGGATTTTTTTTGGTCTAGATATTATTACTAATCTTACAGATTCTTATCTTGATGTTGCATTAGTTTTTGCTCTACCATCTATGGTTTCAGTGATAGGTACTATGTATCTCAGTAATCTTTCAGATAAAACAGGTAGACGAAAAGAGATTATGTTTTTTTCTCGAATTGCTTTAATGATTCAATACACACTGTTAATATTTTTCAGAGGGTCAATTTGGGTAATCTTAGGTATTTTAGGATCCTTTGGCATAGTTACACAGATTTATTATACAATGAATAGTGCTCTTATCACAACTATTTGCCCTCCAGATAGACGAGGAGAAGTTTCAAGTTTTCAAGTAATCTTTGCTTCAGCTGGGTGGATGATTGGTGGTGGCGTTTCAGGCATTATTTATACAACCTTCGGAATTGATGGTTCTTTGCGATTTGCGGCTTTTTTTGCTTATGCAGCTGGTGCTATTGCTCTTCTTTCAGCATCAAAACCATGGACAAAGAAAACTTCAGATTCCATAGATATTATAGAAGAATTATCCGAAAAGGAAAATAATAAATTAGAAACACCCATTGAACCTCCTGAACAAATTATAAAATATCATAGTAAATTGAGGATATTTAAATCTGATAATTTTAAGAAATCAAGTTATAAAGAAATTTTATTCCGGAAAGAAGTTTTACTGCTGATATTTACTTTATTGATGCTTGATTTTGGGGTAGGACCGTTTAACGTTATAAGCTCAATTTATCTGAGTAAAGTAGGATTAAATTCAACATTAATTTCGGTATCCAATACTGCTGCAACAGCTATTGGAATGGTTATGTTGCTTGTAACAGGTTACTTTTTAGATCGGGTTGGCAGAAAACCATTCTTTATTCTGGCAGTTATTATGTATCCTGTGATTTATTCACTGATGTTCTTCCTTACAGGATTTAAATGGGCAATTTTTATCATTTACTTATATCCCTTGTATGCTTTAAAAGTTCCAACTTCGAATGCGATTATGTCTGATATTACAGCAACTAATGAACGGGCTCGGGGTATGAGTCTTATTAGTATTGAACAAATTTTTGCTGGCAATATTGGAGCAATATTAGGCTGTTATATTGCGGATATCTTTCCAACTGATCTAGCACCAAAATTTCTATCGGATGGAATTTTTACCGCTCCTTTCTTTCCAATGGTTTTTGGTGTAATAGCATCAATAATAGCTATAAAAGTTATAAAAGAAACAAATACAAAAACAATTGCTATGAAAATAGCTAATGAAAAAAAGAATAATTCTGTGAAGAAAATTTTAGACTATTAAAGACTTAAATTTTCAACAACTTCTTCACAGGCAATTTCTCTTAGAACTTCTTTTATAATATCGGGAGGTATTCTCATTTCATTTGCTACTTGCATTGGATCAAATCTCGTTGTTTTCTTTCGTTCTCTATTAAGAATGACTGAGATTTCTGCTTTTAGTCGCTCAAATGAATAGAATATTTTCTGATCATCATCAAGTAATGACATATAAAGTGAAGAGAGAAATTCGCGTCTGAGTATTGATATTACATCGTTAGGTTGTATACCAAATTCAGTTGTTATAGCATTTAATTCAATTCTACCCCAGAGCTCGTATTCAGAATAAATGTAATTTCTTATAGCTTTTACTTTATCTAATGAAATAAAGACATCTTTATTGATCGGTTGACCATCAATTTTTCTAGTTATTAACAGGGTATCAAGAAGATAATCGGATAAAGGTAAGGACCTATCTGTTGTTGAAAAGATTGTTCTATCAAACGTTCCATTTGTTTGCAATTCATAGATAATTCTATTTTTAATGAATTTAATGATCTTTCTTATACGACCATGTGAAACAAGAGGTATAGAAGCTATTAAATCCCAAGCATCACCTACTTTAGAGGAATTAACAAGATTAAGTGTTTGAGCTATTATTTTCAGAGATTTCGATTTCTTCATTTCTGCTAATTCCATAACTCGTAGGAATATCGTTTCAAGAGAATCAATATCACAACTTGCCATTCGATCAATTGCTGTCCTTGTTAGGAGTTCTTCTATAACTATTTCAACACCTTTTCGAGTCTTCATTAAACGAATATATTTCAGAATAGCTCGATCGTAGGAATTAGATGCTTCTTTTATTGCGCCAATATCTTCGTATACTTTACCTGCAAGTGATATGAATTTCAAGGATAATTCTACAGGTATTCGAGGTTGATCAATAAAAGCTGTACCTCTATTGAAACATTTTGTAGCGATCTCAACAGCTTTCTGTTTATTCTTAATTCTCACAGCTGAATCAGAAGCTATTTGATAAACATTGTAAGCGATTGTTATATCAGCATCCCATTCACGTGTTTGAAATATCCTATTAACTAATCTATTTGAATTTTCATCGTCATTTGCTATATCAAAAGCTTCTGTTGCGATATCATAAAAGACCATTGATTCAGGGATTTTTACTTCATTAACTAATCTATCACCAGCACTCAATGAAAACAACCCAATATTCTTCAATTCAGTGTTTATTGAAAGGGCTTCATTTAATTTCATTGAGGTTTCTAGATAGTAAATAGCTTCTTGATATCTTTTCTTCTCAAATAAAGCTTGAGCATTTCTGAATGAATTTTCAGCTATTACCACAGCATCGTTTGTGCTATTTAGATCAATTAATGCTAAACCAATTTGTCTTAATTTATAAGCAGAATCTCTATTTGATTTCTTAAGGTATTTTTGTTGATTAGTATTAACTTCAATAATTTCTTTTTCTATATAAGCTTGATTCTTAGAAAGCACTAATATACGTGTGCAATTTTCAACGATCTTCTTTCCTGATTTGTACTCAGATTCAACCTTTGCTATCTTTTCACCTAAATTAGATAAGTTTTTGATATAATCACCTATAAGATTGTACTCAATTGTTGCCCGTTTTGAATGTGGTACTTCAAAGTCTTTAAGACCATCAATTACATCATCCAAAGTAACTACGGTTGTTTTTGAGTTTAATTCTAACTGTTGTAAAGCAAAATCCAGAAAAGCTAATACTACTGTTGAAATTAAATTATCACTTTGAGCTTGAACCGCTATATCTCTTGCAGTTAGAAGTGCTTCATAACCTCTTATTGATTGCATATTACCAATAAGGTCTTTAGATCCCAATTTAACGAATTCTTTACCAACTCGTTCGATATAGTCTATATTCTGTATCTCTTGAAAAATCTGATAACAGTAACCAAGCATTCTATAATTAAGTTCAAAATTACTCTCAGGATCTATAGTTAGTAATTGCTCGAACAATTCACTGCCTATTTGTAAGTATAAGGAAGGAATTTCAGCTTCTTTTATCAATTTTAGCGAATGTTCTACGAAATAGAAACCCAATTGCGGTTTGTTTAGGAGTATATCAGCATTGGCTCTTTTTGTTAGAATGGATATAATTTGACTAATACCTTCATATTGATTTGTTTTCTTGAAAAATTTAATCGCATCTTTAGTTAATTTACCTATCATATTCCATTCTACATCTAATGTTAATTTAAGAGCATCAATAATAGTTTCAGCGACAATAGGTAGTAATACTGTTTTAGCTATATCTTGTTTCATTACTAATTCTATAACTTTTGCTCCAGCTATAGCGTTTTTATTAGAAATAATTTCTCGAGATAATTTAAGGCTTAAATCCACAATCCTCTTAATCTCTTCTGGATCTGGACTACTTTTAGCTAATTCAAAAGCTCTTGTTAAAAAGAATACTCCAATAGCTGATTTTCTATTTGGTAGATTTTGCCGTGCAGCAGCAATATAAATTGCTATTATAACATTAAGAAGATCAAATCTTGAAATCTTTTCAATTAAGAGTCGACTTCTCTCAAGTATTAAAACACCCTTAGTAATTTCATTTATATCAAAGAACCTTCTTGAAGATTCAATTGTCTGCTTAACTAATAATGCAGCTGATTCAATATTTTGACCTTTAATAAATAGATCAATTGCTTTTTCTGTTGAATCCATTGCTTCTTGTGCTTTATTGGTATTAAAGTAATTAGAAATAATTATTGCTTGCACTTCACCAGCTTTTGAGTATGAATTTGCTCTTTCAAAAATACTTGATGCTCGTGAGTAAATTTCTAAAGCAACATCAAGATCACTATTAGCTATTTCGTTTGCTTTATTTAAAGTCATTTCACCTAATTCAATACAACCAGTTGTATTCTTTGTTTGGATTTCAATATCTACTGCTTTATTTATTGATAATCTTCCACTATCAGCATATCCTTTTTCTATAAGTACAAATCCAGATGAGAGATATATCTTTGCTGCTTCATGAGCTCCTTTAGTTTCATTAGCTATATTTGCTGCACAATCAATTAATTCAATACCATTCGATTCATCACCTTTTTGAATAAAATTCTGACTCATTTGGATGCAAAGTTTTGTTGCTCGTTCAAAATGCTCAGCATTTTTGAAAAATTCATTAGCGGTTATTATGAAATTCTTTGCTAACTCTAATTCATCTTTTGCAAATAGTTCTGCAGCAATACTAGCTACCCTGTTACCTTGCTCAACAAGTGGCTCAATATTTTTCTCTAAAATCTCCAAAATTTGTTTGAATGCATTATTAACAGAATTATACATTCCTGCTGACATTAAACTATTTATGCGTTTATTGTTTATTTCCATAGCGAATTCCAAACTAGTGGATATACTATAGTTTGAAGCTTGTTCCCAAAGTTGTTCTCCCACCATTATTTTTCCACTTTTTATGACCTCTTCTGATTTTTCCACTAATTTATGGATAGCTTTCTTTTGTTCTGCTATATTTCCTGTTTTCTGATGTACGGTAACTATTTGCCCAGTTACTATTGATGCATTATTATAATCTTTCAAACTATAGAGCAAATCCGATATTTCTTCAAGAATTTTTACTGCATTTTCATATTCTTCGGCAACCATCAATGTATCTGATGCTAGGAGAACTAATTTAACACCTTCACTAATTTCATTCATTTTGAGTAAAGAGTTGCAAGCTTTCATATAAACTTCTGAAGCATTTATTGGTTTTCCTATTCTAAGAAAGATTCCAGTTGCTAGATCAACGATATGAAGTCCGAATTGTAATTCATTTTCTGATATGAATTGAATAGCATAACCCGAAAGTTCATCTGCAATAAAAGGGGATTTTACTGTTTCATCATGTTCTTCTAGAATACTAACTGTTTGTAGGAGAGTATTGTAGGTTGTTTGATAATCTTTTATTTGAGCAAAAGCTCTACTCTGTTCTAGACCGATATCAATTTCCACATCTTGTAGAATATTCTTCTTTGCAGAATCAATTCCCAATTCGAAACACGAAATTGCGAAATCTCTATTTAATTCAGGATTATGTATTAATGCTTTATGACCAATTTCAGCAGTTTTTAAAATAGCTAATGAAAGTTTTTCTTGGTTTTGACCTTGAAATGATTTTAAGGCTAAATTGATTTGTCTAAAAGCATCTTCCCATAATTGACGTTTAATATTAATTTCTGTTAGTGAAAGAAAAGCATCACCTGATCGTTCAATATTATTGATTTGTATGAAAATTTGTGCGCCTGTTTCTATTAATTCTTCTCCATAAATGAAATGGTCTTTTTCAATGAAGGCATTTCCTTGAGCTAAAGCAGCTTCACCTGCTTCTTCTAACATTGTTACCTGATTTAATATTTGAATGCCATATTTAATAAATTCTGATGCTTCATCAAATAATCCCTTTTTATCTCGTAAAATTGAACCCTGATAAATAATCAAACGGCCTAATTTTATTAAATAATCCTTCTCACCTTCGAGATTATTTCTAGCAAAATCATAAAATTCCTTTATTGTATATAGGTCACCAGCTTCTAAAAATGAATTTGTTGCGGCTGTCAGTATCTGTTCTTGTGTTTCTAAATTGACTGAACTACTAAATTCCATTGCAGCAATATACAAATGTTTAGCTTGGATTGGTTCATTGTTTTTAATTCCTAAATCAGCCCTCTCTAAACAATAAAATGAGAGATTACTTACTGGTTCAATAATGCCTAAACTTAGAAATGCACCAATTGATTTTCGTAGTAAATCTATTCCATCATCAATTATATCATGTTCTATAAGAAGTTTACCAGCTTGGGTTACTTTTTCACCAAATTCTTCAGTATTTGAATCAGAATTTAATGTTTTATCTATTAAAAGTAAAAGATCTTTAGCTAATTCATTTTGTTTATTATTGAATAATAGATTACCAAATTCTAGGATAATAGCACTTGCTTCACTAAATTCATTTAACGATTCAAGTGTATTAATTCCATGAACAATATAGTCCTTTCCTATAGAATAATTTTGTTTGGAATTAATCAGTTGTTTACCTGCAGCAAAAATTTTCTTTACTATCTTTTTAGATTCTTCAGGAGAACTTGACTCTAAAATTGAGGTAGTATATTTAAAATCATCTAAAGCAAGCTGAGGTTGATTTGATTGAAGAGCATGATCAATAAAATCCATTAAAGCATTCACTTGAGCGAATGGATCTTTTTGTTCAGCACATAAGGAAGCATCCATAATAAGCTTCTGTGCAAGTGCAATATTTCCTTCTGTTAATTTTAATTTGGCTGAATTAACCAATGGTGTAACTGTTTTTGTTATTTTATCTACCGCTTTTGCTTGCTTGAATAATTTAGCCGCTTCAATTAAATGAAATGAAGCAGTATCAAATAATCCTAAATTGATCAATGATTCACCAAATGCTTTGTGGGAATTACCTGCTTCAAGTGTATTTCCTGCTTTGATGAGATTTTCCACTGCTTTGCTAGAATAATCATTTGCTTCTTTTAGATTGTTTGTTTTAACAAATGCTACAGATATTTTTGATAGATTTTTACCAATTTGATCATAGGCTTGTTCACCTTCTAATATACCAGTGATGTTATCAACAAACAATATAGCTATTTTTTGATTCTTCTTTTCAATCAATTCTACTGCTTTATTATAAATTGTATCAACAGTTGCTGTAAATTTCTTTCTTAATTTGCCTGCTAAAAAAGCTTGAGTGGATTTTATATAATCATCTAATGCTAATTCAAGTTTCTCTCGAGAATACATCTTTTCTGCTTTATCAGAATAAAATTCACCTAAATAATCAAGATTAATGTTTTCCATTTGATGAATAGTAGATAAGTAATTTAATCCTTCATTAAAAAGTCCTTTCAAATCCAATAAACTATAAGCTTTTTCAGCTATTTTTTGAGCTAATAGTGAAGCGTTTTCTTTATCATTAATAGTCACAAGTAAACGTAAAGCTTTATCATAGAAATTTTTAGCAATAGTATAATTTTTTTTATCAAACATTTGTTCTGCAAAATCAGATTGAATTCTTGAGGCATTAGTTATCAAAATTTTGGACTTTATCTCTAAAGCCTTATCAATACCAATTTTAAGGAATTCCCCTCCTGGGTCTGTATCACTTAACGTTTCTCTTATTACTTTGACTAATTTTTTAGGCCCTTTTCCCTCTAATATTTCATTTGAATAATCTATTATCAATTGAATTACAGATTCAGCCTTTTGCTTTAATCCTTCTTTATGACAGTAATCAATAATTTCATTATAAAATACTAGTCCTTCTTTCAAAAAACCTTCTTCAAGGAGCAAGATTAAAGCATTTAATTCCCCTTGTATTTTTTCCTCTTTTCTATTTACTTCTAGAAAAACACTAGCAGCTTTACGAATATCATTTATTGCTTTTTGTCTTATTTCTTCATTTTTATTTGTAATTAATAAAAATGCCTGTTCATGTAAGAAACCACCTTTTTCAAGTAAAGTTTCTTCTAAGTCTTCACCAAGTGTACGAATAATAATTTCCTTTTTATTAATATAATCTAAAATGAGATCATATTTCTTTTTAGGAATGGATTCCTCAATTAGTTTATTTAGTGGTTTAAGTGCTTTAGATAAAACTTCGTTTAATTCTTGTCCAGAAGCAACTTCATTCATTAGAAAAACAGCTTCAATTATTAATTCATTTAAGGCTGATTTTTCAGCATTTTCAATTGCTTTTATTACTAGATTTTTAGCTGTTTCCGTTTCTTTATTTTCAAGAAAGGTTTTTGCAGCGAGTATATAGCTTTCAGCAGCATTTTTCCACTTCCCTTTAGCTTCATGGGATTCTGCTTTTGTTATCTGTTCAGACATTTCTAAAGCCTCTAAACATTTATTATTATTATTAGTAATTCAAGTTAATAATTGTGTACAATTAGTACTAGTACCTTATCATAATGTAAAATTACTCATAAGTTTTTAGTAAAGGATATTTTGATTTATAGTTGGGAATTGGGAGGTGGAGGAATCGGTATTAACATACCATTTTCAAGATATTTTATCATAACCGCTAAAATATCATCTTTTAGAAGATTTACTGATTGATTATGTAATGCTGCCTCAATTAATTCAGTAACATAATAAACTTCATCTTCAGCTCCACTAAGAAATTCTGTATAAGCTTTTGCCAATTTCTTTTCATTTGGTGAAATTGCTGTTAATCGCATTCGCTTTATGTCCATTTTTAAGGGATATAGATATTCTAATCGTAAATGTTTTTCTAGTAAATCAGTTGTTCCAGCAAATCCTGAAATGAATCCTGTAAAATTAACTAAGTCTTCTTTGTAAGTATTTTCAAATTCATCCATAAAGATAGAAATTCGTTTTTTCATATGTGTTCCTATCTTCTCACTTACTAGTATAGCAGTCTTTGCTATTTCACCTTCGTAAATCATAATCCAAAATCCTTCACGACCAATTTCACTAAAAACACCTGTACGTTTTTCAGTTTCGCCTGACATTTCTTCAGTAAAGGTTCCTACAGCACTTAGAAAACCACTTGTTAATGAAACATCAATTTCTTTACCAAAACCTTGACTAAATAAAGGAACTCCTGAAAAGGAATGTATTAAAATTACATGCCTTATCTTCAAAATATCATTGAAAAATTCAGCACCCATTTCTAGGTCTGATTCTAGATCAAGAGGTAAATAATAATTTGGTGTGGATTCTTCTGAAGTTTCTTTACCGGATTCTTCTTGCCAAACAATATCACTACCAGGACTAATTGAACCCAAAGTGTTTTGTACTTTTGATTTAGCTTTACTGATTCCTGTTATAGATTCTTCCATCGCATCAGTTGCTTTGTAAGGTTCATAAGGCGTTCCAACAACATAAGGACTTCCATGGGATTTCGTTTCAATAATCGTAGTTGTTTGATTTCTTCCTTCTTGTTTTGTTATTGGTGCGACATATTGTCTACAACTATAACAGTAATATCTTCTATATTGTTCAATAAATCGTACTTGAGATTGACAATTTGGACAAAAAGCATCTGAAGTATCTGGTATATCTGCTTGACTAGGAGTTGCTACTCCTACACCTTTAAATGGTATTAATTCAACATTTGGTTTTTCTTTTGCTTTATCACGCGTAAAACTGAAAGCAACAATTCTTCTTTTATCAATAGAAAAGACTAGTTCGTTAACCCTATTACCATTCAAATCACCAATTCGTAAATCATTGATATTGCTATAACCCTCATAACTTTCAATAGTGTTTTGTCGCAGAATATGAAATGAACCATTAGCAGTTCCAACAACTATCTCTAATTGTCGATCATTATCAACATCACCAACCGATCCACAAGTAATTGCTCCATCTAAATTGTGAGTTGACATCAATCGATTTCGCTTGTAAATACTCAATCTCCCAGATTGGTCACCTATCATAACTTCTGAGATTCCATCACGATCAAAATCACCATTAAAACTGAAACTTGGTATAGCTTGGATGTTTATCTCACCAATTAAATCGAATTTCTGTAATTGGGGTCTAAATTCTATTTCTTTGAAAGTTCCATCAACCGCTCCAACAATGAAACCTATTTGTCCATCGCCATTAAAATCGCCAGTTAATATTTGAGTTACAGGTTGTGGGAAAATTTTCCCTAATGAAAATCCTCGAATTTTATCCCATTGGTGTTTCTTTCCAGGAATCCGCTCAATCATTACTACTTCGCCATTTGCACACCCAATTATTATCTCTGACAATTTATTTCCATTTAGATCTCCTGGAGCAGCACATAAAACACTTGAGGGTAAACGTATGCCATCTTTAATATCCTTGCTGAAGAATGGTCGACCATTTCTGGAATTTATTCTTACTACACCTTTGATATCACCAGTAATTAATTCAAACCCTCTATCTAAACTTGTTTGAGCTATACACATGGTATTAATTCTTTCATTTATTTTAATAGAATAGTTTGTCATGTGTTTTGGATGAGCAATACTAATTTCAGTATCATTTTTACCTATCCTAGAAGCAATTATTTCTGATATCCCATCTATATTATAATCATGAGTTAACAAGGAATGGAATGGTTGGGTTACTTCTTCGAGAGTTTGCTGCACTGATAGCTACGACCAATTACTTTGACTTTATTTTTTTCAAACTGAAGTTATACTTCATAACAAAAATAATAGTTAATGTATAAATTCCTTTTGTTTCAAGACTTTTTCTATAATAAAATATAATGTCATTCAAAAAAATTGCTCAAAAGACATATTTGTAAAAGAATTAGTTATCTTCAAAATTATTGAAGATTAAGTGTATTTTTTTAAAACAATAATAAAAAAAAGCTCATTTTCTTAAGAAATTAATAAATAATGGTTTTAAAAAGGTACTACTATATAATTATATCAATAAACTCACAGGAGAAGATTGAAGTGTCAGCATTATTAGATGAAAGTGTTAAGCAATTAGTAAAACAACGATTTGAAAATATGAAAGAACCAGTAACAATTAGAGTTTTCTCGTCAAAGAATCATTGTTTATTCTGTAATGAAATGGAATCTCTAGTAAAAGCAGTTGCTGAATTATCAAATAAAATCAATATTGTGCATTGTAATTGCGATGAGAATGATCCTATGGCTAAAAAGTACGGTATAGAACATCATCCAGCTTTAGCTATTGAAGGAGACGAAGATTATGGGATTAGGTTCTTTGGTGTTCCTGCTGGAAAAGAATTTACTACCTTTGTTGAATCTATTATGCTTGTTTCAGGCAGAGATCCAATATTAGGACCTAATACCTTAGCTGAAATTAAAAAGATAACTAAACCAGTTAATCTAAAAGTATTCGTTACTTTAGAATGTCCTTATTGTCCTGCAATGGTAATTCGTGCGCAAAAATTAGCTTTAGCAAATTCAAATATTACAGCAGAAATGATCGAATCATCTCAATTTGCTCAATTAGCAACAGATTTTGACGTCTTTGGTGTACCAAATACCATAATAAACAATGGCAAAGGGAATGTTGAAGGATTAGTAACCGAAGATATACTCATAAAAAAGATACTTGAAATTATAGCATAAATTACAATGAAGAAAACTTTCCAAGAAGGGTTGTAAGAAAATCATTACAACCTTTTATTAGTAAATAAAAAATTCACTTTTTTTGGTGAAAGATATTTCAAAGTAAAAAAACTAAAATTAATGATTGAGGAAAAAAAATGACAGTAGCAAAATTAAAACCTAACATTTTTTTTGTAGGTGCTAAGGATTATGATCGTCGACTTTTTGATGAACTAATCCCTCTTCCAGATGGAACAACATATAATGCTTACCTAATTATTGGCAGTAATAAAACTGCTCTTATAGATTCTGTTGATGGAACAAAATACTATGAACTTGAAAAAAATCTAGGAAAATTAAAAGTCAAGAAAATTGACTATTTAGTATCAAATCATACAGAACAAGATCATTCAGAAAGTATTGTAAAATTAATCCAAAGATTTCCCGAAGCTCAAATAGTAACAAATACAAAAGGTAAAGAACATTTAATGGTTCATTTACACTTACCAGAGGAAAAATTCCTAGTTAAAGAAGAAGGGGAAACTCTTTCTTTAGGTGATAAAACTTTAGAATTCATTAATGTCCCTTGGGTACATTGGCCTGAAACAATGATTACCTTTGCCAGAGAAGATAAAATTATGTTTACTTGTGATCTCTTTGGTACGCATTTAGCTCAAAGTGAACTTTTTGTTACTGATGAAGCTAAAACCTACAAATCAGCTAAACGTTATTATGCAGAAATTATGATGCCTTTCAGAAAAATTATTGTGAAACATATTGAGAAATTATCAAATTATAATTTCGATACGATAGCACCAAGCCATGGTCCTGTACATCAAAATACCAATTTTATTATCAATGCATATAAAGATTGGATTTCAGATGATGTCAAAAATGAAGTAGTTATTCCCTATGTATCAATGCATCATTCTGTCAAAGAGATGGTTGAATACCTATCAGATGCTTTAATTGAAAAGGGAATTCAAGTTAAACCATATAATCTTCCAGTAACAGATATAGGTGAATTAGCTATGGCACTTGTTGATGCAGCAACCATAGTTATTGGTGCACCAGCTGTTTTAACAGGACCTCATCCGTTAGCTGTATATGCTACTTATCTAGCGAATGCACTTCGACCTAAGGCTAAATTTGCTTCAATCATTTCTTCATATGGTTGGAAATGCCAACTAAAAGAAGATCTTATTGCAATGTTAACTCGAATCAAACCTGAATTACTTGAACCTGTTATTCTTCGTGGAAAAATGACTGATGATGGCAAGAAATTACTAGATAAATTAGCTGAATCAATTTATCAAAAACATAAATCCTTAGGAATTATAGATTAGAATAACTTTGTTTTTCTAATTTTCTTCTTATTTTTTTAAAATTACAAAAATTTCCATATAAATTTGCTTTAAAAAAGCTATCCTTTAATTTCGAAGGAAAAATTATTAATAGCAAATTAAAGTACTTGAATATAAGTGGTGATCTCAATATGGCTAAAAGATATGAGATTTACAAATGTAACAAATGTGGCAACATTGTTGAAGTCCTCGATGGAGGACAAGGTCAACTTGTATGTTGCGGTGAACCAATGCTCCTTATGAAAGAACAAACTGCTGACTGGAAGAACGAAAAACACGTTCCAGTTATGGAGAAAATTGATGATGGAAAGATCAAGGTAGTTGTTGGTAGTACACTTCATCCAATGGTTGATGATCATTGGATTGAATGGATCGAAGTAATTACTGGAGATAAAACGCAACGCAGGTTTTTGAAACCGGGGGATGAACCTATTGCAAAATTCAAAGTGAAAGATACCGAGAATATTATCATCCGTGAATTTTGTAACAAACATTTACTTTGGAAGAGATAGATGAGCGGAAAATTATGACTAAATCTATTAAAGATACAGAAACCGAGAAGAATCTTCTCAAAGCTTTTGCAGGCGAATCACAAGCACGAAATCGTTACTCTATGTATTCTAAAATAGCTTTTAAGGAAGGTTTTGTTCACATATCAAATCTTTTCATAGAAACAGCTGATAACGAATACGAACATGCAAAACAATTCTTTAGTTTCTTTGAAGGCGGGATGGTAGAATTCACTGCTGATTATCCAACTGATAAAGGTACTACAAAAGAAAATCTTAAATTTGCAGCAATGGGAGAACATGAAGAACATACAATACTTTATCCTGGCTTTGCTGATGTAGCAGAAAAGGAAGGTTTCCCAGAAGTTGCTAGAAAGTTTAGAATGATTGCTAAAGTTGAAGTTGAACATGAAAAAAGATATCTAGCTCTTCTAAAAACACTTGAGGATAATACTCATTTTAAGAAAGACAAAAAAGTCCGATGGAAATGCAGTGTTTGTGGATATATCCATGAAGGAGAAGAACCACCAAGTGTTTGTCCAGCATGTGGTCATTCGCATAACTATTATGAACTTGCATGCAATGTATATTAAATCCAACAAAATTGAATTTGCAGTTATTTACTGCAATTCTTCTTTTTCCTTTTTTTATTTATTATTAATTACTTGCTTTTTAAAAAGGCATATATATCGCGATATCTATATACAAATAATTACTTTATTATTGGGAGCAACATGCCAGATCAAAAATTCACCTGTCCAAATTGTGGGAAAAAAATCGATAATTGGTTAGTCTATTGCGAATTTTGTGGACAAGTTTTACAAGTAGAAGAAAGAAAAAAAATTCAATCAACAGTTTTGCCAGTAAAATCAAATGTTATTGTTAAAGATATTCCAGCAACAGAGACATCTGAAGCAAAAAAAGTTGTTATTGTTCCAAAACAAGATGAATTTGAATCAAAAGATACAATTGAACAAAGGAAATGGTATAAACCTTTGAAAAGAAATCGTCCTTGGTATCATCCTTTAGAATGGTTTTTCTGGATCGGTTGGGGTTTTTATGTTTTCTTAAGATTCATGTACATTGAAACAATTCGATATTTTAAATGGTGTTGTTGTTGGGGACGACCTGATGATCTGTAAAAATAGATAAAATTGAAAGAGATTTTCAGAATAAACCTGAAAATCTTTTTTAGAAGAAAAGAACTTTTTCTCGTTCGATAGCTTTTCTTGCTAGGAAAACCATCAAGACTAATAGTCCTACTGACAGTATTAGGTAGATTGCATCAACCCAACCAAAGGATAGGTCTATAATTGACATGCAAAAATGATATATCCAGTAATAAGGTGATATTTGAGCAATTATTGTTGATTCTCCAGGATTTGTAAATACTGATATCATAAATATTAAACCAAAAGCCATTACTACAGGAACACCGATTCTTTCTGCAATATTTTTGGGAAACATCGTATCTACAAACATTAAAGCTAACATTGTAATTATCAACGCTAAACCTATTCCAGCTAGTAGAACTATTCCCTTAAACGATAACAAATCCTCCAATGATATGGAGAGAAATCCTTCAACACCAGTACTTGAACTTGTTCCTCCTAATACAGCAAAACTTATTCCACCTGCAATAGCTGCCCCAGCAAAATAAGATAGTAATGTTAATAATGAAGCGATTATTCCAACAATTAATTTAGAGTAAACCAAATTAGCGCGATTTCTAGTGATGGAAAGCATAGTTTCAAATGTACCATCTTCTTTCTCTTTTGAGAATCCTATTGTTCTTCCCATATTTCCAATCAGAGAAAGAAGTATAAACAAAGCATAGGCAAAAGGCATAGCAAATCCTAGAGTATCTTGTGACCAAATCTTATCTGTATCTGTTACTGGGGGGAAATATTCAACGAAATCCACTTGAGGAGCATTATCTTCTGTAATATTATTTATGAATAGATAAGTTTTGAAAACAACTTGTTGAATGATGCTCAACATATAATCAAAATTAGCTCCTTGAATTGACAAATCACTAGCAGATTTTCGGTATTCAAAAACAGATTCACCTGCAAAAGATGATGAGGTAAAATTTGCTGGAAAGTAAATGCCATTTGAAGCATTTAATGCTTCTTGTCTTGTATTTACAACTACAATCTCGATATTACTATCTTGACTAGCAAAATTCTCTAATTCAGCTATCGAAGAATTCCCTAAATCAATTTCATATAAAGTTCCATTAACATGGGAGATATTAATTGACACATCATCTGAGCAAACAACAACTAAAGTATTTGATCCTGAAATAAATAAAGTAGGTATTCCTACTATAGCAAACATCATAATAAATGGTACAACAATTGTAAGGATAATAGTTTTCCAAGTGAAAACAAGTTTTAGATCTTTTTTAAGTATCGCTTTAAATTGTCCTTTCTTCTTTGTCATAGGGATCCCTCCAATTTTGTAGGTGATGAAATGAATTTTTCATCAGTAGTTTCACCATTTTCAAAAGCATTAATTATTGCTTCTTCAAAATCATCTCTGGTTGAGAATTTCTTGATAGCCTCATCTTTTGTTCCTTCAAAAACTAATATTCCACTTTTCAAAATTCCTGTATGGGTTGCAAGATCTTCTAAGTCTGATGTAATATGAGATGACATAAGAACTGTTTTACCTTCAATATTAACTAAATCACGTATAATATCCCTTACACGCTTTGCACGAGCAATATCTAATCCTGTTGTTGGTTCATCAAGTATAATTATATCCTTACTAGAGATTATTGTTCTAACCAAATTAACAACTCTCTTTTCTCCGCCAGATAATTTGCCAAAATTCAAAGTTAATTTATCGAACATATCCAAATACATCATTAATTTATTCATTTTAATAATGGCTTCATTTCTATCTATACCAACTATATCTGTAAATAGCAAAATATTATCTCGCGTTTTTACATCTTTATAACCTGCACTTAGCTGTGATAAAACGCCTATTTCAGATCTAATTGCTTCTGAATCTTTCACTACATCTATTCCATCAACATAAACTTGACCAGAGGTCGGTTTTAATAATCCAGTAATTATTCTTATGGTAGTAGTTTTACCAGCTCCATTAGGTCCAAGTAAAGCATAGATGCTTCCTCTTGGTATATGTAAAGAAATTCCCTTTAAAATTTCTTTAGAACCGAAATTCTTCCTTAAATCTATAGTTTCAATGATTAATTCCTTGTCCATTCCAATCACAAACACTTTGTGGAAAATAATTACCAAAAAGGTATACTCAAGTAAAAAGCTACTCGAGAGATTCTTATCGCACTACCTATAAAAAGAAATCCAAACTTCTAATTTTGAAAATTCATTTTGAGTGACTTTTCAATGTTAGAGAAAATTTGTATCTAGGAGTTTTATCTATACCTCCTTCCCAAACAAAGTCTTTCTTTCTTTTAATCAATTTTTCATCTTCTAATTTAACTAAATAGGCGTATATTAGAGGACTAAAAGTAAAACCATTAATAGTAGATAATTCTTCAAATTCATTCTTAGATAAACCAATTTTTTTCGAATTATTTTGAATATACTCCCATATTTTTGCTATATCATTCGCTTTATTTTTAATTGCCTCTAGAATAATAGCTTTGAATGATTTTGGATTTGGTTCAAATTTGGGTAGCTTCCTATCCATCAATAATTGTTCAATGGTTACTCGACTTTTACTTAGAATTATCAACGAGTTTTTAGGAGGTTCAAATTGTTGTAATGATTTATCCATTAATGGTTCAAAACCTTCTTCAAATGAAGTGAAAAATGTTTCCGTATTTGATAAACCAATAAACATTGGTTGCATCCAATTAGCTAAATAAATCCTCTCAGAATAATTCGGATGAAAAACAACAAAAGCAAAATGTCCTTGTATCCTTTCACAAGCATTTCTAATGGCTTCTTTTATATCTATTTCTTTCTTTAACTCCTCTTCTAATAAATAACTGAAAACCTCACTATCATTATAATCGACTACTTTTTCATTTTTCTCATTTATATAGGTTGATTTTGAGCGGAATCTATAGCCTTTAGCTTCTAATTCTGCAACTAATTTTTCATAATTAAAAATAGTTCCATTATGCATAGTAACAAAGCTATTATCACTATTCCAAAATGGATGAGCTTTCTCTTTGGTATTTGTCTCTGCACATGTTACACTTTTAACAGCATATCTAGTATGACCAATACCAATAGAAGATTCATCAATAAAATCTATTGATTCTCTAAAATTCTTAACAGGACCAATCGCTTTATCCATTATGATTTTACCTAAACTCATGACAGCTAATCCTGTTGCTTGAGCACCTATAATTGCTTCTTGTATTTCCAAAGAAGCTAATAATAAAGGAACACAATTATCTTCACCGATATAACCTGTTAAGTGACACATAATTCTATAACACCACTAAAATTATTTTAGATTGATAAAGTAACTCTCTGATTTATTAAGAATTCTTTAAGTTCATTTAGGGTAGGTAAGGATGTCATAGCACCTCTTTTTTGTATAACTAAGGCACCAATAGCATTTCCAATTATGCCTGCTTCTTCCAAAGTTTTGCCTGTACTTAAGCCAAAGATAAATCCTGCATTAAAACCATCTCCAGCACCTGTAGTATCAATTATTGGTACTTCAAATGATGGTATTGTTAGAAAGAAACCTTCTCGAGATTTTAATAAACAGCCATCTTTTCCTTTCTTTAATGCAATAATTTCGATTGGATATTTTTCCATTAAAACATTTATTGCTTCTTCTTCTGATACTTCTTTTCCTAGGATAAATGAGAGCTCTTCATAACTAGGATAGAGAATATCAACATATGGTAAAACATGTGAAATTGTTTCTCTTAATAATTCTTTACTTTGCCAAATATCCATTCTTAAATTTGGATCAAAGCAAATTTTAGCACCATTTCTTTTACACTCAGTTATTGCTTTAATTGTTGCACTTTTACTTGGTTCACTACTTAATGATAAAGTACCAAAATGCAAATATTCACATTTATTGATAATATCATCGGTTATTTTTTCAGGCGATAATTTTAAGTCAGCAGCATTATTACGATAAAAAACAAAACTTCTTTCTCCTGTTTCATCTAAAGAAACGAATGCCAAAGCTGTTCGTTCATTGTTTTCTGTTTTTTCAATATACTTAGTATTTACTCCTTCCTTTTTTAAAAATGAAACTAAAAATTCCCCAAAAGGATCGTTGCCTACCATACCAATAAAAGTTATTTCCAAATTTAATCTTGCAATTCCAACAGAAAAATTCGCAGGTGCTCCTCCGGGATATTTGTTGAAAATTTTTACTTTTTCAAGAGAACCAATTTCGTCTGAAACAAAATCAATAAGAATTTCTCCAATTGATATAATCATTTTTTTTTTACTCCTAAACCTTTATTTCATAGAACTATCTGCTAAGGAAAAAATTTTTCTATAACTAAAACTTGTTTCAATTATAAAACAATAAAGATAGTTATAAGTTAATCTTATTAATTCATAGTTATATTATGTTGTTAGGTTTAAAATTATCTTTAAATTATCTCGATAAAAATGGAGCGATCAAATTACCATGAGTGAAATATTCCTTGACTGCGATTCACCTTGCGTCAGTTGTCCTTATAATCGTATATTTAAGATTAACAATTATAATGGACGAAATTTAAGGGGTTCCTATTATTGTGCAAACGATGGTATTCTTTATCTCTGCAAACGAGGAATAGGTTTTCGCATGGCAAAAGGACAACTTCGACCATTTTGCCCTCGTTGTGATAGAGAATTAGGGCAAATTATGTTAAAATATAATCAAGGGAAAGATTTCAGGCCATTTGCTGAAGATATCCTCTTAGTTGTTCGAATACCTTTACAATCAAGGTTTGATATTTCCAAGGTTTTACGTGGTTCTTATTTTAAAGATCTATCAGAAGTACTTCTCTATATTTATTTCAATGAAGGAGAAGGAGAATATAATATTGTACGTTATCGCAAAGCTGATAATCAATATTCAGTTATTTTTTCAGGATTAATTTCTTCTAACGATGTTGAAATTGAAATTATACATACGGAAATAATTGAACCACCACAAATAAGATGACTTCTATTTCATTCTACCTTGTGAAAAATTTTATAATTAAAAGAAAAAATAAAACAAATGTGATTAAATGTCGCAAACTAACAAATTATTCCATGTTTGTCATGTGATGTTTTCAAATGGTATTACTAAACCTGAAGTTGCTCGAGAATTATCAGAACTTGAAAATATTATCGGTCAAACAGAGGATTATAATGTGCCAGAAATACTTCAAGAACTTATTGAACAAGGTTATATAGGAAAATTCGAGGAAAGATTTTTCTTACTTGGAAAAGGCATTATTGCTGTTGCAGCAATTTTCACATAAGTGGAAGAGCATTGGAATTTATACTCGAGACTATTACTATTAATTTCAAACAATAATTTGTTAAATGTGATCTAAACTAAAAACAAAAAATGAGTATATGAGTGGATTAAAAGGTGACTGAAAATCAACAAAAAAAAGGGGTAATATTGGTTTCTTTTGAATATCCACCTAGACGACTCTCTAATTTAAGCGATATTATTCAAAAATTAGCTAGAACCTTAATAACTCAAGGATACAATGTTTGGATTGTTACCTTTGATGATTGGCGTTCTGGTATAGAAAAGAACAACAAAATGACTATTGTAAGAATACCTTATAACGTTCCAAATAATATTTCATTCTTTTCAAACATACTCAATTTAAAATCAGCCTATCAAAGCGCAATTGCATCCATTATCAATACACACGATATTAATTTAATTCATTTCTTTGAATGGCAAACTTTACCATTATTGATTCCTTGGGGAGAAAAATTGGTACAGAAAATAATTGTTTCAATCTCAAATATTCAACTGACTCGAGATTCTACCTTTTCGCCTTATAATAATGGAATTATGAAAATCGAACAAATGAGCTTGAAAACAGCTGATTTGATTTTTGCTAATTCAGATAATTTAGCAACAAAATTGATTGCAAATTATAAAATATCTGAAGAAAAAATGATAGTCCAATCATTAACTGATAGAAAAATCGTTTCAAAAATATCTGATTATTATACAAAAATCTTAGATGATAAAATAACTAATGAGTGAAAAAATTATGACATTTAGTATACTTATGTTGAGTTGGGAATTTCCTCCTTTTAAAGTAGGAGGTCTTGCAGCTCATGTATATGATTTGTCTAAAATGCTTGTTACAAAAGGTTTTGAAGTCCATGTTCTCACTTGTAGTTTTCCTGGTGCAGCAGATTTTGAAATAATTGATGGTGTTCATGTTCATAGATTTGATGCATATGAAATCCCTGCTCCTGAATTTCTACAATGGGATCTCAATATGAATCTATTAATGGAAAAGAAAGCCATTGAGATAATAGATAATTATAATATTGATATTTTACATGCTCATGATTGGTTAGTAGCTTCTGCTGCTATAGGATTAAAACAGTTATACCGTAAACCAATGATAGCAACGATTCATTCTTTAGAAAGGGGAAGACGAAGTGGATTATTCAATGATGGCCAACATATGATTGATCAAATTGAAAATTTGCTTATCCAAGAAGCTTGGCATAATATTGTTTGTAGTCAATATATGCAATCCCTTTGTCATTTTTCATTTAATTTTCCAAACGATAAAATGACAATTATTCCTAACGGTGTTCGTTTCAATGATTTTTCTGTTGAATTACCAGAGGAAGAAAAACTTAAACATCATAAAAAATACGCTAAACTGGATGAACAAATAGTATCCTATATAGGTCGATTAGTACCAGAGAAAGGTGTTAATATTTTACTTGGTGCAGTTAATTCCGTTCTCAAGAAGAAACCTAAAACCAAATTTGTTATTGCTGGTGAAGGTTGGCACCGAAATGAACTAGAAAGAATTACTCGAGAATTGAAAATTACTCACAATGTGTTATTCACAGGTTATATACCAGATGAAGATTTTTTAGCTTATTATAATGTTGCAGATATTTTAGTTGTTCCATCTACCTATGAACCATTTGGAATTGTGGCATTAGAAGGAATGGCTACTAAAACACCAATTATTGTTTCCGATGTTGGTGGTCTTTCAGAAATTGTTGATCATCGTTGGACGGGAATGAAAGTTCCTCCTGAAAATTCTACTGCTTTGGCTGAAATTATTATAGAGCTTCTCGAGACTAAAGCATTAAGAGAGAAAATTGTTACTAACGCTGTTGAAAAATTGAGACATGTATATGATTGGTCAATTATTGCTGACCAAACAATAATACTCTATAAACGAATTTTCAATGAATGGAAAAAACATACTTGGAAAACAAAAGAAGATTTCAAAAAATATCCTAAGACTAAGAAAAAAACTTAACTTAAACCAAAAGATAAATCTCTTTTTGAGCATCGAATATTTCATCAAATAATCTAAGCGCTTTATTCCTATCATCTTCATTATTGCATGAAAATAGAATCACTTTCAAAGCCATAGAGGAAGCAATTATTAATTGATTTAATCCTTTAAGTATCATTTCTTCTGAGTACCATGGTTTTCCTGATGCCCACCATAATTGACAACTGTGTAATCCTTTATCCAACCAATTTCTTGCTTGTGTAAACTTCTCTTGAGAGTCTATAGAAATTTCATCTGTTTTGCATTTACTCTCCGCTTGAGATACCAAATAGAGAGTATGATTCATTACTGTCAATTGTAAATTATGAATTTTATTTTCTGGGTCTGACCATAATGGAAAAGGAACACCACGATGTAAATCTTCTTCAGAAGTTGACCAAGTACTTGATCGGGCTATTACTTGCTTCTTATTAGGAAATAATGAAGGTAATTCAGCGATTTTAATTAGTTGAACATCATCATCATTTTTTATCCTTTGGATAAAAGGTTCTAAGAATTCTTCAATTAAACCTTTGATATGATGGCCATATGTCTCTCCATCCATAGCTAAAATTAGATAATAATCTTCTTTAGACGCATCTTTTAATCCCTTCATTGCTAGATAGAACTCATCAACATTAGGATTTTTAAAAGAAATTAAATTCGATAATAAATCATTTCTGAAGTAAATTATGAAATTATCATTTATCATTGGAATATAATTATCTGGTAGTTCTTCTGTAGGAGTAGCTACACTTGATATAATCGTCCATGAATAGTTTTTCTTCTGTAAAGGTTCTATAACTCGAAAATCATAAGCCATTTCGGGCAACCAAAATCCTCTGGATGAAAGCGCTTTTTCACCAAAATGAGGTATAATTTGTTGTTCATTAAGTTGGATCTGCCGAATGATTTCGTCTTCAGGTATTAAAGGTAATATTGCATGATAACAACTTGAACCCAATAAATCGATTTGTTTACTTTTCACAAGAGAATTTATACTTTCCAATAATTTATTTTCCTGATAAAAATCAAGTAACTCAAGTAAAGAACCATTGATATTAAATGTCATCTTCGCATAACTTTCTCTATTTAGAAGATCAAAAAGTGGTTGATAGGATTCACTAATAATTTTTTTGAGAATGGTTGGTTTCTGTGTTGGTGGTTGATATATGTGAAGAACAAATCCAATGTAGAGAGTCATATATTTCAGTCCAATTATTGTAAACTATTACAGTGATTTACACTTGCTATATTAAAAGAATTAGTTCGAGACAATAATTACTAACTATTTATTATGATACTTCTTTATGATTTTTATAGAAAGTTTCTTTAAATAATCTTTGAGAGTTGTTAATTATAATATTGGAGGAATAAATTTGTCACAAGGAATTAGTCCACAATTGGAAGAAAAGATCAAGAGATATCAGGCAATCCAGCAACAAATGGCTACCGTACAGCAACAAGTTCAAGCTTTGAAAATTGAACACATGGATATTGAAAAAGCTCTAAAGGAAATTGAAGAATTACCTGACGATGAAGTCTGTTATAGAAGTATTGGTCGTTTAATGGTTAAAAGTACTATAAAAGATACCAAAGAGAAATTGAAAGATCAAAAAGAACTTACTGAAACAAGAGTTAAGCTCTCAGAAAAAAGTTCAGATAAATTAAAATCACAATTTGAAGATCTTGAAAAAGAGATTAGAGCAGCTTTAGAAGGCGGATCTAAGAAGTAATTGACCTATTTTTTTGGTTGATACATTTGAATGAAAAAATTAATCCATCAATTACAACAGTAGGATTGAGAAAACTCACCGAGGAAGAGATTGAAACAATTTCTGAAGAAATTCATGAACTTGTTCGACAGTCCCTCGGTAAACGAGTTCCCGAGCGAAAAATCGATTCATATGATATTATCATTGATATCGATACAAGTAAGGATATTCTCAATATTGATGTGGATATTGTAGCAGATCTTACTGAAGGTTCAGGTGAAAAGGATAATAAGCTAATTCAAGATGTCTTAGAAGAAACTTTTTCCGGATTAGATCGTTTATTAAAGGAGAAATACTCCAAATGAAAAACAGCAAAAAACTGTTTAAATTACTTAAGAACCAAAAAATCAAATCTGTAGCAATTTTAGGTCATACAAGTGTTGATCCAGATTCAATTGCTTCAGCATATGGCATGCAATTCCTAGTGAGTAAATTAAATCCTAAAGCGCATGTTGATATTTTAATAGATGGAATAAGTAAACATACAAACTCATTAATTGAATATTATGAACATGAATATCTTTCTGAAACAGAAAAAAAATATGATCTAATAATTATTGTCGATGTTAATGTTCTTTCACAGATGGGTCAATTTCAGGAATTAGTTTTACAGCAACCAAAAGAAAAAATAGCAATTATTGACCATCATACACAAACAGAGTTTGCTGATAGCATCTTTTTATCAATAATTGATGATAAAAAAACTTCTACAGCAGAATTAATTATTGAATTAATATTTTCCCATTCGTTTATTCCTTCTCAAAAATTATTAACAATTTTACTAACTGGAATAATTTATGATAGCAGAAGATTTTACTCTTTGAATACAAATTTAAGTTTATTGCTTTCCAAAATTTTACATTTAGGTGCTGATTATGATAAAGCTATTAGTCTAATACAGAAGGATATTGAAGAATCAGAACGCATTGCTAGATTAAAATGTGCTGCACGATCAAGTCTATATAAATTTAATAGCTGGATAATCGCTTGGAGTACAATTGGTTCATATGAAGGCTCTTCAGCAAGAGCTCTATTAGATTTAGGAGCAGATGTTGGAATTATTTTTACCAAACGCAAAAAAATAACCAGATTATCTATTAGGTCTACCAGTAATTTTTATCACACTACTGGAATCAATTTTGGCAAAGATATTATGAAGCAATTAGGTGAGCAATTTAATGGAGATGGTGGAGGGCATTCAACAGCAGCAGCTTTAACAATACCAATGGAAATTCCTGAAAAGGATATTATGAATGCTACTTTCAAATTACTAAAAGATGTTTTAGAAATAAGAGAAAATCAAGTTATTAAGGAGGACATTAATGGCCAATAAAGCTATTTCGTTAAATCGAGTTACATTCAAATACAAAAACAGTGATGAGTTTGCTCTAAAGAATGTTAGTCTCGATATTAACGAAGGCGATTTCCTTTTATTAGTTGGTTTTAGTGGTTCTGGGAAATCTACTTTACTTAAAACTATTAATGGTTTAATACCGCATTTTTACTCAGGAACATTTGGTGGTACAATATCTGTTTTAGGTGAGGACATCGCAGAAACTAATACTGCTCAATTAGCTCAAAAAGTAGGTTTTGTTTTTCAAAATCCAGAAAATCAATTGTCAAATTTAACAGTAGAACGAGAAATAGCCTTCCCAATGGAAAATTTTGGTTTGCCCAGAGAAGAAATTCGTAATCGTGTTGAAGAAATGATTGAATTATTTAATTTGGAGCAGATTAGAAACCAATCACCTTTCGCTATTTCAGGAGGTGAACAACAATTGACAGCAATAGCAGCAGCTTTTGTTTTAGACCCTAAAATATTGATATTAGATGAAGTTACTGCTCATCTCTCTCCCAAAATAGCTAACATTATTTTAAATAAATTAGCAGAATTAAACACTAAATATAACAAAACAATAATTTTATCAGAACATAGACTTGATAGATGTCTCAAGTATACAAAAAAAATAGCTTATCTGGAAAAAGGCATGTTGAAGGTTTTTGGAAATACTCGTGATGTTTTATTAAGTAAAAATTATCCAGAGGAATTACTACCTAAAATTCCTGGATTATATTTAAGATTATCAAAGGAAATTGACACATTTAAGAAACTCACAGTAAATTACAGAGAGCAATTCAAAGAAAGTGAACTTCCATTAACTGTAACTGATTTTATTCAAATAATAAAAGGGGATAAATAAAATTTATGATTGAATTCAAGTCTGTTTCTTTTTCCTATGATAAAAAGGGTAGATCAATATTAAATGATATTAATTTGACCATAAATAAAGGAGAATTAGTAGCAATAGTGGGAAAAAATGGTGTTGGGAAAACTACTCTCATAAAACACATCAATGGATTACTTAAACCATTAGTGGGTGAAGTGTTCATTAATGGGGAGAATATCCATAAAAAACGGTTATCTGAAATGGCTACAATTGTAGGATTAGCCTTTCAAAATCCTAATCATCAATTATTTGCTGAAACTGTACAAAAGGAATTAGAATTTGGTCCAAAAAATCTTGGAATGAAAGAAGAAGAACGAAAAAAATTATCTTATGTAATGGCAGAACAATTTCATATTACACATTTGTTAGAAAAAAATCCTTTAGAATTATCAGGAGGAGAAAGACGTTTAGTTGCTATTGCTTCTGTTCTAACAATGGATCAACAAATATTAGTATTAGATGAACCTTCGTTTGGACAAGATTATCATCAAAAAAGTAGACTTGGAAATTATCTACATGAATTAACAAGAAAAGGTATTACTGTTCTAATAGTCACTCATGATATAGATTTCATTTTAGAGTTTATTCCTCGAACAATTGTTCTTCAAGATGGAAGAATAGTTGCTGATGACCAATCTAAAAATATCTTAATTAATAAATTGATTGTAGAAGAATCTGATTTAGATACCCCAATTTTACTCGATTTACAAGAGGAATTAATGAAAAATTTCGTTAATTTTGATTTGCACTTCGACGAATCAAGCTTATATGAAAATATCAAACATTTATTAATTCAACAAAGAGAATGAGGTGAAAAATGTGAGTCTAAAGATTTTAGAATATTTTAATTATGATGCAAAAAAATCCCTTTTACATCAAGTTGATCCTCGAGGTAAATTTCTCTTTGTGATAGTAATTACTTGTATAACAATTCTTTTTAGAGATCTAATACCATTACTATTTATTACTGCTTTTATTATCCCATTGATCTTTATGGGACGATTCTTTAAAAAATGGTCTCGAGCGGTATTAACTTTATTACCACTAATTCTTCTAATAATTATTTTGAATGCTTTACTCCTGAAAGATGTTGTTTCACCTACAACTTCAGGTATAGCCATTGCTTTACGATTCATAGTTCTTACAGCAGTTTTTGGTTTATACTTCCAAACAGTTTCACCTGATGATATCTCACAAATGCTTGTAAAATTTAAATTTCCTTATTCCTTGGCATGGGCAATAAGTACTGCTTATCGATTTATTCCTACCATAGCTAATGAAACTTCAATAATTGTTGCTGCACAGAAATCTAGAGGTTTACAAATCGATCGCGGAAGATTACTCAAAAGATTACGTAATATGATTCCTCTACTAATCCCAATTTTTGGTTCTGCTTTTCGACGTTCAGTACAATTAGCAGAGGCAATTGAATCACGTGGTTGGAATGCAGTGAAAAAGAGAACTTATCTTTATTATTTACGTCTAAAGTGGTGGGATTATCTATTAATTCTATTTTCATTAGCGCTATTTTCATTATTTCTTTTACAAGTAATAAAAAAATATGAAATACCTCTTTGGATGAAATGGCATATACCTGAAAAATATGAACTTAAAGCTCTTCTTAAAATTGTATGGTATTGGATTAAAGGATGGTTTTCTAAGTAAAGAGGAATTTTATTAATAGGTAATTCTTGTTTAGTATGTATTAAATGAACTTTATAACTCGTTAAAGGAGAAATAAATTTTGTCATTATTAACTGATGAAGAATTAGAGAAATATCGTGAAGTTGGACGAATAGCTGCTACAGTAATGAGCAAAGCCAAAAAATATATCACAAAAGGAAAGCGATTGCAAGTAGTTTGTGAAAGCTTAGAGCGAGAAATAGTTTCATTAGGTGCTAAACCAGCTTTTCCAGTTAATATTTCAATTAATCAAATTGCTGCTCATTATACTTCACCGATTAATGATGAATTAAAAATTCCAGAACGTTCGATAGTGAAAATTGATTTAGGAGCACATATTGATGGGTTTATTGCTGATCATGCAAAAACATTCCTCGTTGGAGGAACAAAAACTTATCAACAATTAAAACAAGCAGCAGAACTTGCTCTAGAAAGTGCAATAAAAATAATTAAACCCGGTATAAAACCGAGTGATATTGGAGAAGAGATTGAGAATACCATCAAAAAGCAAGGTCTAACACCTGTTACTGATTTAACAGGCCATGTAATTGAACAATGGAAATTACATACTGGAATAAGTATCCCAAATTATAAACCTAAGTTAGATATTTTTAGTACTAAGCTAAAAGAAGGACAAGTTTTAGCAATAGAACCTTTTGTTACTACAAAAGAAGGTTCAGGAAAAGTTTATGATGAAACTTACACTTTTATATTTTCACAAATTGATACTAAAGCTAAATCAAAGGAAGCAAAGAAAGTTCTTGAAGAGATAGAACAATACAAAGGATTGCCTTTTGCCTTAAGATGGTTAGAGGGTATTTTACCAGAAACAAGGTTATTCGAAGCATTAAAAGAGCTTATCTCATATAAGTCTCTTAATCGATATCCAATGCTTGTTAGTAAAAGTAAAACACCAATAGCACAAGCTGAACATACAGTAATAATTACCGCTGATGGATGTGAGGTTTTGACAAAATACTAATTTTAATAAATTAGTTAATACCTTAATAAAAACCTACAAAAAGAAAATGAACTTACAAAATGCGAGGTTAATAACCAATGTCAAAAATGTTCCAACGAAAAATCGTTTTACTAGGAGATCCAGGTGTTGGAAAAACTAGTCTTGTTCGAAGGTACATTTATGATACTTTTCAAAAAGACTACATGACCACATTGGGAGTTAATTTCTATGTTCGAACTTTTGATTTTCCAGATACCCAAGTTAAATTATTAATTTGGGATATTGCCGGTCAAGAAACTAGAAGACACATCGGTTTGCGATATTTGCAAGGTGCTTCTGGCGCTCTTCTAGCCTATGATTTAACTAATCCTGAAACTTTTGACCATTTGAATGGTTGGTATAGTGATCTTAAGCAAGCTAATGATGGACGCGATGTCAATGTAGTAATTGTTGGTACAAAACTTGATCTTGCTCAAACACAAAATTTACCTCTTGCTTATAATATTGATAAATTAAAAGATACTCCTGCAGCAAAGGCTAATATTATTTTCACTAGTGCTAAAACTGATACAAATGTAGATGCTGCTTTTAATTTAATAATACAAGAAATTGTTGGTGGATTAAAACCTACTCCCGATATTTCACCTAAAATACATAAAGAAATTTCAACTAAAATACTCTTTTTTGTCAAAAAAGGCGATTCATGGTCTAAAGTTGCTGTTAATCATATAGAAAAAGTTGGAAAGAAATATGCTCTTGAAGTTGAAACTATAGATGCAGAAACAGATCCAACATTAGCAGAAGCTTATGGTATTACAGCACTACCTACTATCTTGGTTGGTGGCAGACAATTGGTAGGCATAATACAAATAGCTCACTTGGAAAACATTCTACAACAAATGATAGAATCACAAAAATGATATTATTTTATAAATTGTTTTTTACCATCAGGACTATAACCCAATCTCATTCTTTGTCCAGCAATGTACTGAAATATCTTCCCTTGACATGTAGTTAATTTTTGTTGTATCTCAAATTCATTAGTAAAATTAATGAATTCATCAATTCTTGTAGCTAAATCCTCTAATTCACTATAAGTTAAACGATTACCTACATTAGAAATGCATTGAACTAAACCATCAACAACTTGTGCTAAAATCTCATTCCCAGGATAGAAGGTGACAATACCAACAATTTCCCATAGAAGATTATAAGATGTATCCTTGTTATCTTTTTTAGCAAAATATTCCGCTACTTTTGATAGAGCCATTGCATAATTGAATTGGACAAAAGGATTAGACTGATTTTTAGTTGCATATTGACCTAATTTTGTTAATGTCTTATGAATGTCTTTATCCATCTCATTCATAATATAATGAAAAACTAATGCATTCAATGCTTCGCTATAGGTTTCTTGTAAATCTTCAGAATCTGATTGTCCTCGAAGAATTAGTTCGATTTTTTCAATCATTTGTTCAGCGTCTTTATATTTTTTCGCCACACCAAATGGCTCTAAAGCATGTCGATAAGCTTGTGCTAAATATAAACGAATGTCATTTTCATTTCTAAATTGCTTAGTTAATTTTTCAAAATCAGTTAAAGTTTGGACTACTGCTCGCATATTACCTGTTTTTCCATGAGCAATAATAGTACTAATTAATGCTTTTAGATTGTTTGCAGCAGGTTTTGAGTCCATTATTTCATTAAATCTCCTAAATTATTGAATATCATATAATATAATCTTAGCAAGTAATATTAAATATAGACTTTATTAAAGTTAAAGGTTTTATACTATTAGATTAGTTCATATAAAAAATAGTATTAGCTTTTAAAAAAGTAATTATTTAGGAATCAGCTTACTATTATTTCCATTTTCAATGATTTTCTTTTCAATAGTGGAATCGATTATTACTTTAGCAATTGTTTGAAAAACATCATCTACTCCTTCACCGGTGGCTGAGGATGTTTCCAAATATGTAACAAAATGATATTTATCATCTAACTCACTAAAAGATGTTTCTTCAAATGAAAGCCCTTGTGCTAAATCCTTCTTTCCACCAACAAGTATTAATTTAGTTTTGCTAGAATTGATTGCCAAATCAGCCCATTCAGGTATACTATTAATGGTTGATAATCGAGTTAAATCAAACATAATAACAGTTACAGTAGCACCCTTGAAATATTTATCAAAAATACCCATTTGTTTGAATTGTTCTTGTCCACCAAGATCCCAGATTTGAACTAAAACAGTGTGGTCATCCATTTTTATTTCATGTGTGTGAAAAGCAGCACCAATAGTTAATTTTGTAGAATCAATAAAACTGTTAGTGATATATCTGTGAATGAGTGTAGTTTTTCCTACACCACCATCTCCAGCCAAAACAACCTTAGCTAATAATTTCACTTTCAACTATTCTCCAAGCATCTTACATTAACAGTTTACTGAATACTTATTCCTTTTTCGTAAAGTTACTTTTCTTATAATTAAATGTGTTGTTTTAAGCAAAAAATTATGATGTTTCTCAGAATTTTTATTTACGAATACTTTTTGGTGTTTTAATATAATGATGATAATTTCTTATTGAGAAAAATGAATAATAGAATGCAGAATAATATAATTACTAAAGAATCTGTCAATAAAAAAATGAAAAAGGATGTTACCAATGATCGATATACTCAAGAGATAATTGAATTAATTAACAATCCTGAATTTTTTGAATTTGCAGAAACCTTAAATGAACTTATTGAAGATGGATTAACATTCAATGAAATTTTATCTTCTCAACTTGTATTAAAGAAAGCTCTGGCAATTATCCGTCAATCAAAAAATGATTCTAAAAAATTTCAGAAGTAAACTCATTTATTCATTCTAAAGAGAGATTCTAATGACTTATAAAAATAATTATGAATTTACATCATCAAAACCAGATGTAAATAAAAAGAGAAAAAACCAAAGGATTTTTCATATAAGAGTATTAACTGATAGTGATAAAACTTTGAGTACGAGTGAGATTAATTTAAATTCAAACCGATGTTCGAAATGCGGATTTCCATTAAAAGAGAAATCTCTTACAATTGTTTCAGATAAAAAAATAACTCAAGTTTGTCAAATATGTAAAAGAGAAAAGAGATTAAATAGTCTATTAATTAGCAGTTATGTCTTTTTTGGGGCAATATTTGTTGCAGGAATTATTGGTGTTATTCTTGATCAATTATCAATTAATGTTTGTCTAATGATAGGATGTCTTGAAATAATTTTTCTGTTATTTTTTGGTAGATTCTTGGAAGAAGCAATATTCTTTGGTTTAACACAAAAAGAAAAGATTTTAGCTGCGCTTTATAGATTTTCAATTTCAGCTGAATTACAAGCATTTGATGTAGCTATCAAATATCTTAACAAATTTAGTCTTTCAGAGGACCCTGAATTGATGGAAGGATTATTACAAGTAACCATTTACCAAGCAAAAAATCTTCCAGTTGATTGGTTCATAGAATTAGGTACTAAGATGGGGAAAGATACTAAAGAGATTATAAAATTATTATCCTCAAATATAACAGAAAATAATGATTGGTTATCACAATTAATAATTGAAAAAGCTCAACCATCAGGTATTTCACTTTTTACTGAAATTTGTACTATTACACATAATGTTACAGGTATGAATCTCGTAGCTACTAGATTAGAGAATGAGTTAATGAAAAACGAATTATCGAAAGAATGGTTGAATGAGATGTATATTTACAAGTCTAAATTCCTAGAAGGATTAACTTTAATTGGTAATACAAAACTTGAAATGGCTATTGATGAGAGATTAATTTCCTACAAAGAACCTAGGGTTCCATCTATAGATGTAATTGAAACTAGTAAAAATATTATCCAAAGAAATCCAATTTTTAGATATATTTTCAGAATTTTCCTCTACCTTTTATTAGCATTCATTTTAGGACTTCTCTATCGTCTTTTAGATTAGAAAGGAAAAAACTCAATAACTCATCAAATCATTAAATAAACGTTCAAGATGAAAACTGATATTGATTTGGTTCTAATAAATGGTAATATAGTGACAATGAATGGGCAACAACCTCGAGTTGAAGCACTTGCTATAGATCAAGGTATAATAGTTGCCTTAGGTAAAAATATTGAAATAAATAGCCGATTTCCTCAAAGTAAAAAAGTAATTGACCTTAATGGTAAATTTCTGTGTCCTGGATTTAACGATACACATACTCATTTATTAGCTGTTGCAGCAAAATTCCAAGATGTTCTATTACAGGATGTAACATCACCAAAAGAAGCATTAGAAAAAATTAGTGAGCGAGTAAAAGAAACACCTATTGGTAAGTGGATCATTGGTGAAGGTTGGGATGAAAGCAATTGGGATGATAAACGCTATTTAACACTAGATGAATTGGATAAAATAGCCCCAGAGAATCCTTGCTTCATTAGACGTGTTTGTGGACATCTAACTGTAGTTAATACTCGAGCATTGGAAGAATTTGAAATTCCATTAAATGATCCTGATTTGGAATATGATCATAAAATCAATAAACCAACAGGAGTTTTAACAGAAGCGTTAAACAATCGAGTTGGAGCATCACCTAAACTTCAGAAAACACAAGAAGATTATGATCTCACAGTCAAATCAGCCTGTGAATATGCTCATTCTTTAGGAGTAACCTCAATTACCGACAATTTGTCAATTCATCAAATTAAAGCATATATTAATGCTTGGAAGAAAAATGATCTTTCAATTAGAGTATATATGAATATACCTTTTACTGAATTTGACCATTATTTAGCTACTGGTTTGAAAACTGGATTTGGTGATGAAATCTTAAGATTAGGGGGAGTGAAGAATTTTACTGATGGATCTTTAGGGGCAAGAACAGCTAAATTAAAGGAAAGCTATTTTGATGATCCAACAACAAGAGGTAAATTCTATATCGAGAAAGAAATCTTCTTTGAAACTATCAAGAAAGCTATAGAAAATGATTGGCAAACAGCTAACCATGCTATCGGTGAAGAAGCAATAGATATGGTTATCGCCGTTTTTGAAGAATTAAATGATAATTCGCTTATAGCTAAAGGTAGACATCGTATTGAACATGCAGAATATTTAACAGATGATTTACTAGAAAGAGCAAACAAACTTGGATTAATTCTATCAATGCAGCCTAATTTTCCAGGACGATGGGGAAGACCAGAGCAACTTTATGAAATACGATTAGGTTCAGAAAGATATAAACTCTTGAATCGCTTTAGAACGATAATTGATTCAAAAGCTAAATTGTGTTTTGGTTCTGATAATATGCCTATGAGTCCAATTTTTGGCATTTGGTCTGTTGTTACTCATCCCATTGATGAGATCAAAATATCAATAGATGAAGCCCTTTATTACTTTACTTTGGGTGCAGCTTATTCATCATTTGAAGAAAAGATCAAAGGTTCCCTTGAAGTTGGAAAAGTTGCTGATCTTGTTGTTCTAGACAAAGACTTGTATAAAATTGATCCAGATGCTATAAAAGATGTTCAAGTGTTTATGACTTTCTTTAATGGACAATTAGTCTATGAAAAGAAATATTAGATTTTATTGACCTATCTGAGGAGTATCAATAGGTAACTCCTCTTTCTTATTTTTCTTCTTTTCATCTATTGATAAATCTAATGAAAGAGTATTAGCTAATTGTTTTGCTATGTAATAAGAGATTATACCACCAATATTTCCAGTTAGTAGAGCGATTAATGTGATAAATATTGATGGTTCTAACGCAAGTCGGAAAATTAAAATTAAAACTAATAATGAACCAACGAAATTAGCGATTGCTCCTTCTATCATGGAACAAATTACCCCATTTGCTTTTTTACCAAAAGCTAAATCAATTAAATCTACAGCTAATCCCGGCATTGAATATGTTATTAAAGTAAATATTCCATGAGAGCCAAATGGTAATATCATCACAACTAAAGCTTGTGTTAAGCCAAATAAAAAGCCTGTACCAAATTTAGGTGCGAGTCGTTTAGTTAATACTAACCACAGCATATAGAATCCACCAACAACTGCTCCTCCAGGTATACCTAATGGAACAGTTATGAGAGAAACTAATGGACGTATAATTTGTTTAGTACCTAAACCTAATGCAGCCATAATAGCAATTATTATCAGGTCAAAGGTACTATAACGTTTCATTTAATCACCTTGGATAATTTCTATAAGAACAACATATTTTACACAAAATTGACCATTATATTGCTCTATAGATTGGGGGATGATCAAGCGTAAGGGACCATTTCCGCCTTCAGAACCACTTTTGAGATATTCACCATTTTTCATATAAGCAATTATAATATCTCTAGTATTGTTAATTTGTGTCATTGTAAGAGTATATTGATAATTATCCGTTGCTTTAACCTTAAAACTTGAATTTGGATTTGTGTAATTAGCTATTTCTGTTATAAGGTAATAAATTGATACTCCCGTATAATTTGCTAGAATATTTGGATTCCCTTGAAGAAAATATTCTTGAGTGATATTTGGCAAAACCTCAAGTTGTGTTACATTAAATACTATATTATTACCTATTTCACCTGTTATTGTTAGATAACCTTCTTCACCTACTCTACTAGGCTTCCAAATAGTAAAATATAATGTAACAATAGCACTTACAAGAATAAGATTTACTGCAAGAATGATAGCAAGCGTTTTTTTATTCATAAGATTCAATTCCTATTATTGGTAAATTTAATTTTAATTTCCGCCTTATTCAGATCCCTCTCTTCTACTTTGAGTGATGATATTAATCCTGAAATTACTTTTTCAAAAATATCTTGAACAAAATTATTACATGGAAGTATACTATCATTTATTTTGACAATAACTCTAGCATTCTCTTGTTCTAGTATTTCACAATCATTTACAGTTTTATTCCCAGCAATAATTTCCTTAATCAATAAATTGCAATCATTATATCCACAATGTAAACAATTTAATTTAGGAAAGAGTGGCAGAGCTGATTTTTGGACTACATTAACTAAATCATAAAAATCAACATATTTTGCATGAGAGCTTTTAATGGAAAATTCAGGAATAGAAGATATTGCTACAGTAAAATCATTTACTAATTCTTTTTCTTGATTTAGCTCTTTAATTAAAGCAATTTGTGGTATTCCTTCTAAGTCTTCTGGAAATCCTTCGATTAAAATTAGATCAAGACCTTTACTAAATTCCTTTAAAGCCTCTCTTAAGGATAATTGGGTATTAATGAAAAACGCTGTTTCTATTTTTGATTTAAATAAACTCTTTTCAGGTAAAACCTTTCTATGCCTTTCTATATCATAATGTTCCTCATTAACATCAACTGTAACATCTTTAAAAGCTATTTTAACAGTACCTATCTTCAGATTCATTTTTTTCAATAAAGGTACTAAATACTCTATGGTTGTAGTTTTACCTGATTTTTTCACACCGGTTATACTGATAAATCTAGGAATGTTATTTTCCATTATTCTGATATTCCTCCTATCCAAGATGTAAAGAAAAGTTTAAGCTCATATCTTGAGATATAACAAATTCCAGCAACAAGCCCTAAAATAAAAATTATCATTAGTAAGTCAATAAAATGTAACTTAATTTTACGATAATAAGTTCGTTTTTCTTGAGCTTTAAAACCACGAGATTCTAGTGCTATCGCTTGGTATTTAGACTTCTCTATGAAATTTATTAGAATTGAAGTTGCTAATATTCTGAAAGCCTTTACTCGAGAGATAAATGATCCTTGAGTTATACTTACTCCTCGAGTCTCCAAAGCAGTTCTGGTTTCAGCCGTCTCAGAAATAACCATTGGTAAGAAATAAATTACCAGACCAGTTGTAAATGCTAATTCAAATGGTAGACCAATTTTTGTTAGAGATTGTAAATAATCATTGGAATTTGTTGTTAAACTAAATAATACAGAACCTATTGCTAAATTAACAATACGTAAACATGAATTTACTGCGAATAGGAGAGATTCAATATTTATTATGATGGATTTAATATTTATCATATCAATATTTAACAAGAATCCATATTCAACATAAAAATTGAACGTATCTCCGGAAGTGCTATTATTAAATGCTAATTGAATAATAAAAATTACTGGTATCAACCATAAAGTTGGTTTAACATACTTAAAAAAAAATTTGTAGTTAATATTAGCAATAACAGCAAACATTAACATAATATTTAGCATAAATAATTGTATTAAATAATCATTGATCATAAATGATAAAAGTGATGCAAATAACAGCATAACTAATTTGGTTCTTGGATCTAATGAAAATGCTTGTATTTTTCTTTGACTTCTTGTATTTTGAATGAAAGCCATTCTTATCACTTATGCTAACTTTATGGTTACAATAGATAAGTCCTTTTTGAAGATTTTCGATATGTTTAAAATAATATTTCGAAGGAAAAAAACACTAAAAATAGTAGAAAAAATCAATTTTCCTTTATGACAAAATATTAAATTCATAAGAATTATTTATTACTAACTAAAATACAATAATATAATTGTTTATTCTTGAATGGAGTAGAAAAAATTGATCAAAAGAGTGTTGATATTAAAGAATAAAGTGCCTTTAGTAAATAGGAATTATGAACCTGGAGCAGAATTTAACCCAAGAATAACTTTAGGAAATTTTCAATCAATTGTTGATTCAATTGCTGGAAAAGCTCTAAGCGGTCAAAAAAGAGAAGAGATTTCAAATAATTATAAATTGGTCTATGAGCTTGATGAATTCTTGTTATTCCTTATAGGAACTGATGTCAGTGAAGCGGGAGTTCTTGAAATCTTTTTACAGGAATTAAAAAGCCTTTTCTATGCAGTTTTTCCAAAAGATTTTATTACAAGCTGGCAAGGTGATGATACATCTGTTTTCAAAGGATTTGATGATAGATTGGATCAACTTCGTAGTGCCTTTGAAAATAGAATTATGACTAAACCTGGTAGTCGTAGAGTTTTAGATACACTAAGTGTTATGGAATTACCTCAAAGATTGCAAAAAACAGCTTTAACTATTTTAGACGCAAAAATTGCCTCTTTTGAAAAAGTAATTTCTTTAACAGGAGTTACTGCACAAGAAGCAGTTGCAAATATTCAAGAAATACTCAATACTGGTTTCTTATATACCACTAAAATGGGTAATAGAGTATATTATTCAATTAAATCTTTTAGTGAAGCACAACATGTTGTTCCTACACCTGTTACTGTACCTACATCAACTACTATTGAGACACCTCCAAGAGATACCATTCCTTCAACAGTATCTGCTGAGAGACCAATGGGTCTTGAGGTTAAAAAGAGGGATGTGAATAAAGGTAATATACCCTTTCTCATAAAGCAATTCAAAAGAGATTTAGATAAAGTTTTCAATGCTATATTAACTCGAAGAACTTTACTAATCATTCTAGATCCAGATACGGATAAAAATGAAGTATTACTTAATATGTTAATTGATACTTTCCAATGTTTTGCTCCTGAACGTGAATTGCGCATAATTAATTTTGCAAAAGATTTTATCCACCCAAGAGATGCAGATATTATACGAATTGATAGACCATTATTAGCCTATTATTCTAATGAAACAACAATAGATATTGATAACAAGAAAGTAATCCATGGTGATAACTCAATCTATTTAGCAGATATAATAAAAGAAATTTCTAATCTCAAACATTCAGAATGTGTCTCATATCTTCTTAATCGTATCAATTTAGTTGAAAAATTATCAAAAGATTGGGCAAAGATAAAGCAGCTTGACCTACCAACTGAAGATTTTATTACTAATGTTAGAGCAAAATATAATCCAGCTATAATCCAAGTTATGGATGATGTAGCTTCTAATGTCTTCATGAATTAATAACAAATAAGACCTAATTGGTCTTCTTTCTTTATTTTTTATGTGAAAACTGATGCCTATTAACTAAAGTTTTTATTTGAAAGTTTATATCTGTTTCTTGTTAATTAGTGATTTAATATAAAAATTTTACATAAAATAAATTAGTTAAGAAAAACATGGTGTTACGAATTATGACTGATACATCAGAAGTTCACTCAGCTCTTAAAAGAGGAGATTTATTACTAGATGAGCTAATAGATGAAATAAATAATTCATTGAAAGCAACAAAAAATAATTTTGATGAAATAAAAAAACCCATTCAAGATATAATTGATTTTGAAAAGCGACTTAACGATGAAATTTCTAAATACGAATCCAGTAATACATCACTTTCACAAGAGATTTCTTTATTGAAGGATCAAAAGATTTCAAAAGAAAATCTTTTGAAAGAAATGCAAGATAAATATACAATAACAGTTGAAAAACGAAATAAAGCGGAATCAAAGATAAAGGATTTAACAGCAGAATTAATGAGTACTGAAAAGAAACTTGAGACCGTCAAAACAGAATTAGAACAAGATAATCTAACGAATCAAAAATTAATAGCTGAAATATCTACTATTGTAGAGTCCAGTGAACAAAAGATACTGGAAATTAATAAAAAAGCTGAAAATGAGAGAGATTTAATACGAAGAGTAAAGGGAGAACGAATGGCTTTAGAGTATTTAGTAAAAAGGAATCATATTGAATTTAATGAATTAAAAATAATTAATTCCTTAGATGGTAGGAAAAATACTGATATGGCCACTATTTCTAAGGTAACTGGTATATCTGAAACTTTAATTGCTAAAACATTGGAAGGTTTGATGAAAAGAAATCTTTTAACATATGATAGCTCTACTGGGGCTATCAATGTAACAGGAAATTTGCGATTGTAATGGAGGGAAAGAAAAAATGACAGATTTTGTAAGTATTAAGAGAAATCTATTAACTGAAAAAGATAGATTAGAACGATTAGAACAAATCATTAAACAGAAACTTCTAGTTACAAACCAAGAAATTGCAAATGCTTTAGCTAATTTAGAAAGTTCTGAAAGAAATATTAATGATTTGGAAACGAAATTAAATGAACGAAAAAATGATGAAATTAATTATGAAAATCAGAAAAAAGATTTGATAGGAAACATTGATTCATTACAAGATCAAATAAATCGAATTAATCTTTCTACTAAAGACGAGGAAGATAGAAATTCTAAATTAGCAAACGAGATAACTAACATTCAAAATAACCTTGCAAATAAAATAAATATATTATCATCAACTGAAGCCCATCTAGTTGATGTAAAAGAGAAAAATAGGGCAAAAGAAAAAGAGAAAAGTGAAATTACTTCACGTATGAATAATCGATTATCAGAAGCTCATAATATGTTAACAGTATTAGAAGAGGAGAAAACAAAAGATACTCGAGTAAATCCCATTATAGATTTCTTATTGAAAGAAGTTCGAATAGACATTCCCGAAGTTGAAATTCTTTCTGTCTTAGCATATCGTAACCAAGCAATGGGTTTGGAAGAATTGAAGAAAGCAGTTTCTAAAACACCTCCTGTGATAATTTTAAAAGTAATAAGGAATTTAGATAATAAAGGAATTATCAAGTACGATGAGAGATTAGACACAATAGAGATAATTGCTAATATGGTTTAGTAATTCAATCTCTCATATTTTTTTACCGAATACATTTGTATTAGGAAAACGTGGCGGTTTAGATGGATTTATTAATCTTTGTTGTAATTAAAGTAGCGTATAATGTATGTCATGTCAAATAATTCTATCTAAATAATAAAAGTTATAGATTTATTGAAATGATATTAAGATTAACAATGAGCTTATAGAGGACGATTTGATTGAGCTTCTTGCAAAGACTATTTCGGCAAAAAAAGCAATTTAAAATTGCTGTGGTTGGATTAGATTCAGCTGGAAAAACCACAATGCTAAACTACTTACGATTCGACAAAAATATTGAAACATTGCCTACAATTGGTGTTAACGTCGAAGTTTTAAGAAGAGAAAACGTTAATATGAGTATTTTTGATCTTGGGGGGCAATTACACTTTCGTAGTCTTTGGGGAACATTAATGAAAGGCTCAAGTGCAATTATTTTTGTTATAGATTCATCAGATCGTGATCGAATTGATGAAGCAAAAAATGAGTTATGGAAAGTTTTACTCGATCCTCTCTATCCAGATGCGCCTTTATTGATTGTAGCAAACAAACAAGATCGAGAAAAAGCAATGGATATCCAAGAGCTTATTGAAGCTTGTGGATTAAATATTCCTGAGAAGATGAGTAATAGAAGTTGGCACATTCAACCAACTGTTGCGATTACTGGCCAAGGAATTGAGGAAGCAATTCGTTGGATCGTCATGGAGTTAGATAAAATATAAAATGAGTGGTGATAGAACTATGGATATATCAAGGCCTATGATTCTAAGAATTGGAACACCTAAAGTAGATAAAGATATCAAAAAGGTTCACAAACTCCTTATAAGTGCAGGTTATCAGAAAGTTGATGAAGGAAAGTATACACATAATTCTGATCCAACTCTTTCAGCAGTTTTAGGAAAGGATGAAATAAAAGATAATGAAGGAATTGTACTAGAAGACGTTATTGAATTAATCTTATCAGATGCTGATAGTTATGTGAATCAAACAATCTATAATGCATTAGCTACTGTCTTTCCGCTAGAATTATCCAATAAATGATTTTCAATTCATTTTTTTGTTATTTATTTTAATGTTTTCTCATTATTATTAGATACATTTATTTCGAGCTATTTTTTTTAATGAAAACAATCAAATGATTACATAATGGAATGATGCTTAGATGAAAGAATCAAAACCTCTAGTATGCTTAGGAATCGAAAGCACAGCACATACTTTTGGTGTAGGTATAATTGATTCTCAAGGAAAAATCTTTGCTGATGAACGATCATCATATATGCCCCCTCCTGGAGGGGGTATCCATCCTAGAGAAGCTGCTCGACATCATAGCAATATAGCTTCACAATTAATTAAAAAAGCTTTAAATGATAACAACCTAAATATTCATGATATTTCACTGATTTCTTTTTCGCAAGGACCTGGTATGGGTCCCTGTTTACGTACTGGTGCAGTAATTGCCCGTTCATTAGCAAGTTTTTATGATATTCCTTTAGTTGGAGTTAATCATGTTGTAACACATATTGAAATTGGAAAACTTTTAACAAAATCAACTAATCCAGTGATTTTAATGGTTAGTGGAGGAACAACTCAAGTTTGTTCATTAGTGAATAATTATTACACAGTTTTTGGTGAAACTCTTGATATATCCATAGGGAATTGTTTGGATAAATTCTCTCGAGAGGTGGGGATTCATGATCCAAATAATCCTTGGCCTGGACCAATTTTTGACAAGATTGCTGCAAAAGGATCGAAATATTATGAACTACCATATAGTGTTAAAGGAATGAGTGTGAGTTTTTCAGGATTACTTACAGCAGCAATTAAATTGGTAATTGAAGAAAAAAAACCGGTTGAAGATGTAGCATTTAGCCTGCAAGAAACAGCACTATCTATGCTAACTGAAATCGCTGAACGAGCAATAGCTCATACTAGAAGTAAAGAATTATTAGTTGTTGGTGGTTTTGCAAGAAATAAACGTTTCCAAGAAATGCTTGCTGAAATTTGTAAAGATTGGGAATTGATTCTTTCAGTATGTCCATATCAATATGCAAGTGACAATGGAACAATGATTGCTTGGGGGGGAATTTTACAATTTCAAGCAGCTGGTGCTATATCTACCAATGAATCATTAGTTTTACCAGATTGGAGAAGTGATACAGTTAAAATCATTTGGTAATAGTTACATGCAATAGATGAGGGAAATTAATGATAATTAAAATTGATATTGATAAACCCAATGAAGAAATTATTCACAAGGTTGTAGAGGTATTACAAAAAGGGGGAATCATAGTATATCCTACTGAAACGGCATATGGTATTGGATGTAACGCTTTCAATGCTGAAGCAATAAAACGAATTTTTCTATTAAAAAATCGTCCTTTTGATCAACCATTACCAGTTATTATTAATTCACTAAAAATGGCAAAAAGAATTGGTTTAATAAATAAAGAAGTTAAGAATCTAATTAGAAAATATCATCCAGGACCATTAGTTATAGGTGTATCCAAACGAAAAACTATTCCAGATATTTTAAATAAAAGTGGTATTGCTTTCAGAATCTCGAGTTGTAAATTCATCCATGAAATAGTAAAAAGATTGAAAGGACCATTAGTATCCACAAGTGCTAATCTAACAGGACAAATTACTCCCTACTCAGTAGAAGATGTCTTAGCTCAATTACAAGAATCTGATATTGAATTAATTCTTGATGGAGGTATTCTTGCTAAAAATAAACCTTCGACGATTATAGATTTTCAAATTAAACCCAGTCCTCAAATTATTAGGGAGGGAGAAATACCTGCTGATGAAATACTGGACTTTTTAAAAGTTGATGAAAAAGAAAGATGGAAACACAAAAATTTCCTAAAATGAATTTAGGATTTCATTTTTGACTATCGGTTATCCCTTTTTCAGTTAAGAAGAAAACACATTCTCTATCAGGTAATCTCGAGGAATCATACATTCGAGCAATTCTCGCTTGACCACGACCTTTTCTAAGTAAAATTCTTTGGTGTGGTCGATGAGCCCAAGCAAAACCAAGTGCTGGATGTGGTGATTTATCAAATATACTTTCATCAATCGTAGCAATAACTTGATTAGTCACTACGATGGCAATATTGTATTTTTCAACCAAATGTTTTAATGTTTCAGCTAAACGCATAACTGCTTGCTGTCTTGGAACTAATCTTTCATCGCCAATAAATTCAGCTCGAAAATGAGATGCTATAGAATCTATGATAAAAAGCTTAATGTTCCTTTCTTCGATAAGCTTTTCAGCATTCATTATCAAGAACATTAAGTGATCTGAATTATATGTTCTAGTGACTGCAATATTCTTTAGAAATTTATTAGGATCCAATCCATTATTAGTAGCAATTTGAAAAATTCTATTAGAAGAAAAAGTGCCTTCTGTATCAATATAGTAAACTCCACCATTTAGTCCGCCTTGCTCTTCTGGTAATTGAACATTTATTGATAATTGAAAACAAATCTGTGTTTTTCCAGTAGCAAATTCTCCTGAAAGTTCTGTTATCTCCCCTGTGAAAATTCCTCCACCTAATAGATCATTTAATTCTTTAGAACCAGTTGTAATATATTTTTTCTTTTCTTCTAATTCTAATAATTCAGATGCAGTTATTAATTTCTCATCTAAAAGTGAAATTGCTTCTTTGATGATTAATTCTGATTGTTTAATATCTATTTTAAGACGTTCTGATAATTCATCAGGTGTTTGCCAACTAAGAGATTCTATTGTAGTAAATCCAGCTGAATTTAATTTATCAAACAATTCTTTTGTAAGCGATTTTAAATCTTCAAGTTTTTTATCAAACAATAACAGCACCTTTCATTTATCTTGCTTTGTTCTTTAATAAAGAAATATCCCTATTAATTATTTACTGATTACCTATTTTAAGACCACTTGGAATGAAAAAAACAATAAGAACAATCATTGATCAAAAGAAATCAATGATTGATGATATCACTTAAGTTTTACCAATAAGACCTGGATATAGAATTAAAATTAATATGGTTACAATAACTATAGTAATGAAGAATACAGTCCATATGATGAAAGTATTTCTTATTGTTTCAGGTTTGTCAGCAAGTCGCATTCTCATAGAAATTGTTACTGCAAACATAATTATTGGTAAAAAGAATGCAGCAAATGTTCGAATATTCAACGCAATATTGAATATAGCAAATATTATATTAACAATGATTAAAACGAACCATATTATGGAAGCTAAATCCATAATTCTAAGCTCAAAGGGAAGTTGTTTCCAGTTAGCATATTTTTCTTCCTTTTCTGGTATTGTTTTTCCTGCACTGCTCATTTGATATCAACACTCGTATTACTTACTATTTCTTGAAATTTTCTTGATTATCTTTAAATCTTTTGTTGAGATTCTCTTTTTCAAATATATTGCTTTTTAGATTTCTCCGCCTATTAGATCCTTTCGTTTTTTAAATCTATAGACAATAGAACCTACAATTACGATTGAATAGAAAGATATAGTTACCGTTAATATGTTCCTAGAATTAATTTCTTCTAAGGGATATAATTCAGCGTTCGTATCAGATAATTTGAAAAAAGCATTCATTATTCTATTTGTAGCTGGCTCAAAAAAAGAACCTGACATGTAAAAAAGTAATCCATACCATTCACTATTACCATTACGCGCAAGACCATACATTAATGTCATATTCAATGATGGTCCATAAGTTCTGTAAACAAAAACCTCATAATACCTATCCATTATAGATATTGATTGACTTTTTGAACAAGTAGCAGTATAATTCCAAAATCTTGTAGAACGGTCTGCCTGTAAATCCTGAGGAAAAATCCACATTGGTGTGGGTGTAGCAATACCTTCTGGCCATTCAAAGAAATGAACCATAAAGAGGTAAATAATATAGGTATCATCTGCATCGATGTAAAGATGACGAGTATTAAGGTTTTCACTTCCTAAAGCTGTTTCATTATAGACTTCAATAAGTGAAATAACATCAACATGGAATGAACCAAAGATGGCTGTTTCATTAATCATGTAGAGATATCTTACAGTTAAGGTTCCAGATGAGGCTATTAAACTACCAGTTGTTTGTGTTATATCGTAGATCATATATTGGTCAACAAAAGGGAATGTATCATCTGTTTCTGTTTGATTTTGCCAATAAGTATAGGAATTAATATTTAGTATATTGATCGTCAAGAAACAGAAGATAAGAGCAAGTAACTGACTAAATTTTCTTTTTATTTTGGTTTTAAAAATTGATTTAGTCATAATTTACTCACCATAATTGGTTATCAATAATAATTCCTTTAGTATTAATAATTTTTCAGAAGGATTTGTATATTTTGTAGCAATCAGAACTATATGTTTCTTTCTAGATAACTAAAAAGAAATTTAACCTACCAATATATATACATTCAACATAATATTATTGGACGGTATCAAAATGGATCCATTGATAAAAGTTGAATACTTGTCAAAAATCTATGGTCGTTATATTTCACGAGCACGAGTAACCTCTTTACGGAACCTAAATTTTTCAATTAATAAAGGTGAACGAATTTGTTTATTTGGACCAAATGGTGCAGGAAAATCAACTATTATGAAAGCAATTATGGGTCTTGTAAAACCAACATCTGGAAGAGTTTTAATCAATAATGTTAATGTCCAGCAAAGTAAAATCAAAACAAAAAAAATGATTGGTTATTTACCTTCGGACCTTAATTTCTATCTAACTACTCCTTGTAAAGAATCCCTATACCATTTTGGATTGTTAAGAGGGCTATCAAGGAAAGAAGCAAAAGAAGAGTCAGAGAGATTACTTGAAACAATTGGTTTAGAAAAGTGGTGGGATATACCACCTAAATTAATGTCTTCTGGTATGCGTCAAAGATTCAGCTTAGCAATGGCTATTATAGGTGACCCTGAAATAATTTTATTTGATGAACCTATATCGTTCATTGATGTTCAAGGGAAAATGAAAATTTACCAATTAGTTCATGATTATGTTACCACTTCTCCTAAAACAGTGATAATGTCCACCCACAATATTCAAGATGCGCTAATAATGAGCGATCGTTTAATTGTTATGGATAGAGGACAAATCATTATCGATGGACCAATAACAGAAGTTATAAAAGACCGATGTAAATCTATGGAAATAATTTTGGCAGATTCACAACCCAATTATGATGCTATTAAAAAAGCTTTAGTGGAGAGAAATTATGAAATTTCAGGGAGAAAAATACTCATTCATGCTGATAATGCTTTACAGATAAGTATTGACATAATCAATCAACTACAATTTAATGGAATCCCAATTTTTTCCTATAGACCTTTTGTAGAACAGAGAAGAATGTCAAATGAGCAAGAAAAAACAATTGGAGGAAAACAATAATGGAAAAATCACAGGAAAAAAATCAAGAAAAGGTACAATTCTTCTCAAGAGTACTTTTCTATTTATCTGAGCGACCTATTCATCTGGAATTTAGAGAGATTTGGTATATTTTTCGTTTCGAATTCAAACGATTAATTTTTACGATAAAATTCTTTATCGCTCTTTCATTAGTTTTACTTCCAGCAGTAATTTTTCTCAACTCAATCTCGAGTGATTATGAAGCATTGATTTTAGATATGGGTATAGCTAAATTCCAAAAATTCTGTGCATCAGGTTTTACTATTATTGGGCAATTCCTATTACAAATGATTGGTATAATGTTAGTTCTTGATGGTTTTGGTAAAAGTGCAAATGATAGTATGAATCGCTATTTTGCTTTGCCTGTAAGAAAAGCCAATATCTTTAGAGGACATTTGTTAGCGGTAATATCAGGAGTTATCATTACTGGAATTTTAGGTATAATAATTTTTGATTTGATACTTTGGATTTGGACAGGTGTTTCTATAACATTTATTCTTATGATTAAAGCATTCTTTCTAACCATAATAGGGGCATTACTTGCAATAATGATCACTTTGCTATTTATTATCATAGCAAATTTCTTTAATTTTTCAAGTTCAATAGCGATAATTCCAACATTATTTCTTTTCTATATAATACCATTCTTAGTTAACTTTGTAACCCAATTTGTTTATAGTGTTCCTAAAGCATATGAATGGACTTTTATGTATCATTTAGCTGTGATAACAGATTTCTGGATTCAACCACAAAATGGTTTACAGACAATCTTAGATTGGAAAGCTAAAAGAAGAGCTTGGTTAATAATTTCACTTATTGCCTATCAAAGTGAATTATATTCAATGCTGATCTTTACAAATAGTGAAAAATAAAAAAAAGAGAAAAAGGGTAATTGGTTTATATTCGTTTTTTAATAAACCCATCATCCATCATTTTCTTAGTCAAATCGCGAGAATATTTGATTCGTTCTTCTGCCATTTTATAAAGTTCAGATTCTTCCATTTCAATACGGGCAATTCCTTGCTCTATTGCTTTCATACCAACAGCAGTAGCTTCAATTGGATAAACTTCCCATTGATCCATTTTAGGAGTAATATAGTCAGCAGTTAAACCAGTTTTCTCCGCAACACCAACTAGGGCATGAGCTGCAGCAATACACATTTCATCAGTGATGGTCTTTGCTTGAACATCTAAAGCACCTCTGAAAATCGCTGGGAATCCTAAGCTATTATTAACTTGGTTTGGAAAGTCGCTTCTACCTGTACCAATAACCTTAGCACCAGCTTCTTTTGCGTCCCACGGCCAAATTTCAGGTAAAGGATTAGCACAAGCATAAACAATAGCATCTTTAGCCATAAGAGAAACCCATTCTTTCTTAATAGTACCAGGTTCAGATTTAGCAGCTGAAATAAGAATATCAGCTCCTTTTGTAGCTACTCCAAAATCACCTGAAAGCCCTTCGCCATTAGTTTTTTGAGCAAGATCATATTTGAAAGTATCATAATCTTTCTCTTCAATAATATCTGCTCGATCTTTGGTTATAATACCTGTGGAATCACACATAACAATGTTTTTGGGATCGACTCCAGCAGCAATCATCAAATAAGCAGTACGAGTATTTGCTGATCCAACACCAAGCATAGCGATTTTAGCTTGAGATAATTCTTTACCAACAAATTTTAGACCGCCTAGTAAACCAGCTAAAATTACTGTTGCTGTTCCTTGAGCATCATCATGAAAAACAGGGATAGTAACTTCGGGATCTTTTCTAAGTGTTTCTAGAACTTTATAACATTTAGGTTTAGATATATCTTCTAGATTAATACCACCAAAAGAAGGTTGGATTAATTTAACTGTACGAATAATATCTTCAGGATCTTTGGTATCTAAGCAAATTGGGGTAGCATCAACACCACCAAGATATTTGAAAAGCATGCATTTACCATCCATTACAGGCATAGCAGCTTCTGGTCCTATATCTCCTAATCCAAGGACACGTGTCCCATCGGAAACAACAGCAACCATATTTGATTTATTCGTATATTTATAAACATCTTCCTTATTAGCTTTAATCGCTAAACATGGAGCAGCAACACCAGGAGTATACCAAACACTAAATGCATCAAACCCCCATATAGATGCTTTAGGAACGGTTTGCATTTTTCCTTGATAGTAGGGGTGCAATTTCATTGCATCAGCAGCTGGTTGTTTAGCTTTAGCTAAGAGCTCTTCTTTAGTGACTTTTTTATCTGTCAATTTCGAGTAACATCTCACAAAGTTATTTTGTTGAAATGTGATTGAACTTATATATAAAAGTTAGTAGTTTTGCAAAATTGCCTTTTAATATTTAAATAGGTTTTAAAATAGATAGGATAATCTTTTATCAAAAAAAGAGAAATGCTTAAAACAGATAAGTGAAAAAAAATAGGTGCTAGGATTACTAGTCGGGGTAGCCTAGCCTGGTTACGGATGTCCATGCTTTGTTCATTCGCTAGAATGGGCGTCGGACTCATAATCAAATCGATAATTTAGGGCCAGATTTGATGAGACATCCGAAGGTCGCGGGATCAAAGCCCGCCCCCGACACCATTTTACTTTTTATGGTAAGTAATATAGTAGAACTAAAATTGTTATTTAGAGCATTTAGCAAAAGATTTCTCAAAATCCTTGCCGGAAAAGAAATTGAGTACCAAAATTAATGCATGAGATAAATTGGTAATATCATCAAAAGAAGAAGTAGAGAGACTTTCAGTAATAAGCTCAGAATACTTGACAAAGACATCTGTGAATCGTACATCCACTGAATTGGTAATTGTTAACATGGTATTCGATAAACAATCAATGTTTGGTTCAGGAATTCCTAACTCTAAACTAAGTATTTTTGCTAAAATAGGAAACATGCGCTGGGAACTTTCAGAGGTATAATCCAATTGTTTTTTATTACTATTTATGAATAATTTAGCTGAACGACCGTATAATGTTTCAGATGCAGTTTGCCCCTTTTTTATCCGTCTTCCAGCTTCTATTACAATATTGTGTTTAATCAAAACATCAAGATATTTGTATAATGTCTTACTTTTTCGCTTCAGCTTGTCTTTAAGTTCATCTTTTTCCTTTTTAGTTAAATCCATTTCATCAATATTTTTCACGATGATTTTGTTATATTCAATCTCTAAATCTCTTACTGTCATAGGCCCTTTACGTAGTGCAATAATTATAGGATAGTATTTCGAATCATCTATTATTGCCCAATCATCTTCATTTACCATTCGTATTATTTCTTCCTTAGCACTAATTACATCTTGATATAACACAACATTCACCTATATATTCAATATATTACTTCAAGTCGCTATTAAATTTTTCTTTACTCTTGGAAAAATAATTCTTCAATTATAGAAATATTAATATATGGTTTTGGAGAAATGTTTCTCTATATATAGAGAAAATTAACAGTTGAGTTATTATGGCCGCAGTAGTAATAGAAGAATCAAAAGAAATATCATCTAATATGAAGGGATTTATATTTTTCTTTTCAGGGCAATTAGTTTCAATATTAGGGTCAAGTATAATTCAATTTGTAATTACATGGTGGATTACAGTAGAAACACAAAGTGCGCTTCTTTTATCACTATCGATGTTTATAGGGTTTATACCAATAATAATTCTTACACCTATTGCAGGAGTATTTGTTGATCGTTGGAATATGAAAGCACTTATAGCAATAGTTGATTTTCTTCAAGCAGCTGTAACAGTTGTTTTGATAGTGCTTTTTATTTTCAATATTGTTACCATACCAATTGTATTTATTTTTACAGCTATGAGAGGAATCTTCCAAGCATTTCATCAGCCAGCTGTACAAGCGTTAATTCCAATAATGGTTCCAAGAAAACATCTAAGTCGAATGAATAGTGTTAGTTATTTATTTACCAGTGTTATTTTTCTTGTAGGACCAATTTTTGGGGCATTTTTGAATAGTCTTTGGGATATTAAGTACATACTATGGATAGATATGATTACTTTTGGAATAGCTCTTATTCCACTGTTAATTATTAAAATACCAAGAGTACAGAAAGTTGAAGCGGTTGTAAAAGAAAAGAGAAAATTCTTTACAGATTTCAAAGAAGGAATTGTATTCATCAAAAATAAAAAAGGGTTATTACCTTTACTTGGAGCATTTTCCATAGCAAATCTATTCATAATGCCCCTGTTTACATTGCTAAATCTTTACGTGTATACTAATCATGGAGGTAATGAAAACAATCTAGCATTTGTATTAGCATTTAATCAAATTGGTACAATCATTGGTTCAATAGTTTTCATAATTTGGAAAGGTTTCAAGAAAAAAATACATGGGGTTTCTATTGGAATATTCTTCATGTATGTTGGCTTCATTACTATAGCTTTTACTCCAATAGGAATGTTCTGGTTCATGGGCATAGGATTTCTCATTATTGGTTTAATGTTACCGGTTGCGAATATTTCGAGCCAAACAATATGGCAAGCATTAGTACCAAAAGAAATGCTAGGAAGGGTTATGTCAGTTAGGGCAGCAATTGCTCAATTCATATCTCCTTTAGGCATGATTCTTAGTGGACTAATAGCTGAAGTAGTGGATATCAAGTATGTCTTCCTAGGTTCAGCTGCTTTAGGTTTGTGTGGATTAATATTTATGTTTATTTTCACACCAGCACGTCATGTAGAACAAGGAATAAATTATGAAGAGGAACCTCAAATGAAACTAAAAATTCTAGAGATACCTATTTTGGATCCAGATCAAACATTTGAAGAATATCCACCAAATATTGCTAAACCAGCAGTAGAGTAAATTATGCTTGAATAGTATATTAAAATCTTGATCAAACCTCCACTAACAGTCGTGGGATAGAAATATTCCACGACCTAATTATTAATCCCACAGCTTATGATACAAATAGGGATTTATGGTTTTCAATTCAGCATCCATTTTTTCAAAGTGTTGTCTATCTTCTTTTGTTGTAGGTTCAACTACTAAAGTACAGTTAGCGTCCCCACAAGCTTCACATGTTTTATGAATAAGTTTTTCTCTAGGATTCATAGCCATACTTTTTGCTGGATCCACATAACAATAGAGTGAACCTAGTGCTAGTTCATCATATTCTTTGAATATTTTAGCCAAACTACAACCAGTAACAAGATAAGCATCTTCAAGTGTCTTTTCAAATTGTTCATGAACACCGTATTTTGGAAGATCAGCAAAACCCTTCTTTATTCGTTCACCTACTTTGCGACCATAATCCATTATTGCTTTAATAATTACTTCTCTTCCCTTTTCAACTCCAAATTCTTCAACAATCGTTTTAGCATAGGCTAAATGCATCAATGCTAAACGAGTCATAGCAACTTGTACTTCTTTTATAACCTCATTTTTTGGAATAACTTCTTCAGAATGCATATCAATTTTCACCACAAAATCTACTTCAGCAATAGTCAGGATATAATTGTAAGATAATATAATTTATGTAAAAAAAGGTGTGTCTCGGTGTAACTATGAACAATCATCATCAGGTGCCTAGCCAAGCAATATTCCTGATTCGCCTTGTCAGATTTCTTCATTGACACATGTAATAGGATAACATCATTTATCAAAAAGATTTCCAATTAATTGAAAAAATTAATTTATTTAGCAAATTTTATGTTAGATTTAGCATTTGTAATTTTTAATAGAAAAAACCCCATTTTATTCACAACAATTTATTATATTATAACTACTAGTAATAATATAGAACAAAAAACGAGATGATATTGTATATGGAAAAAAATATCTCTTCTAATTCAAGACTCAAAATGCACGTATCAGAAGTTATGTCATCTAATGTTTACTCTATAGATCCTCACGAGTTTGTAATTAAGGCTGCGAAATTGATGTTAGATAATAATATTGGTAGTATAATTTTACAATCAACTGATGGAAAGAAAAAAGCCCTTGGCATCATCACAGAAAGAGATATTGTTACACGTGTAGTGGCACAAGGAAAAGATCCCTCAAAGACAATAGTAGATGATATTGCTACTAAACCAGTTGTGACTATTCCACCAACTATTGATATTACTGAAGCGATGACTTTAATGGCACGTCTGAATATTAGACGATTAATCATTGTTGAGAAAGGAAATGTTATTGGAATCGTTACATATAGAGATTTACTTCGTATAGCACCAAGTCTTTTTGAAATAGCTACAGAGTATGAGAACATTTCTTTTGGTAATGAGCAAGAATCATTTGAAAAAGATTTTTCAGATAAAGATGAAGAGGAGTATGATAAAGATTCAGACAGCGATAATCAAGGATTATCATTAGGTTATTATTGCTGTCAATGTGGAGAATTTTGTGAAGGCACACCTATTTATGATGCAGACAATCAACTAGTATGTAGTGATTGTCATGATGAAGAAGGCTAACAAGTAATAGGAATCCATAAAAAGAGATGGCAATTCAAATATCAAATAATATATGATAATAGGAGATTTGTGTATTATATTACTATAAAACTCAATTTTTGGAGGAAATTCAATGAAAGTTTCAGAAGTAATGACAACTGAATATGAAACTGTTGAAAAAGATCAACAGCTAGCAAAAGCTTTGAATTTAATGAGAAAGAAGAAAGGTATTACACGGTTAATTGTTATGCATGATAAAAAACCAGTGGGTATTCTTTCATTTAGAGATGTAGCTGATAAATTAGGGACATACAAAACTGAAGGAATTTCACCAAAGGAATTGTATGTAGCAAGTGCTATGACCACACCAATTATATCTGTAGAACCTAATACTGATATTAAAGAAGCAGCCAATATTATGTTCGATAAAAGAATTTCCAGTTTGCTAGTAATGGAAGGTGATGTTTTAAAAGGTCTTTTAAGAAAGTTTGATTTGCTCAAAGTTTATAGTTCTTGCAAGAAAATTAAAGTAGCTGACCTAATGACATCAAATCCGATGAGGATTACCGAAAGTGAACGTGTAATATCAGCAAGAAATACAATGGTGGAAAAAAATATCAGCATTTTACCTGTCGTCAATGAAGAAAATATTGTTGGAATTATTGATGATGAAACATTAGCTGATGCATTAGCAAGATTCAGAGAGCAAATACCAATAAAACATCAAAAAAGTAGAATCCAAGAATTTTTTGTAGGACAAGTTATGAAAACTGATCCACCGACAATTTTTGAATACCAACCACTTTGTGATGCTATCATTGTTTTTGAAAAAACTATGTATAAAGGAGTTTTTGTTCTTGATGAGAATAAGAAGTTAGTTGGCATATTAACACTTACAGATATAACTAAAGCAATCGTTGAAGGAAAGAAATAATTCCTTCAGTCATTCTTTTTTTAAGAGAACATTTAAGTTATTCTTATTTGTTTATATTTTACAGAGGTTCTCTAAGTGACAATTGATATTAATATCGTTAATGGTAAAATATTCACTTCTGAGGGATTTAAAGAAGGAGGATTATCTATTGAAGGAGAAAAGATCATAAGACTAGGGAAAGAACCCAATCTTGAAAAAGCTTCTCAAAAGATAAATGTTAAAGGAGCAATGATTTTACCAGGTCTAATAGATATTCATGTTCATATGAGAGATTTAGAACAAAAGTATAAAGAGACCATGGAGACAGGAACTAGATCAGCTATTGCTGGGGGAGTAACAACAGTTCTTGATATGCCAAATAATAAACCACCAACAAATCTAGCATTAAGAGTTGAATATAAGAAAAAAATTGTTACTGGAAAAGCAGCAGCTAACATTGGTTTTTATTCATTGATTCCTAATAATACAGAAGAAATTGTCAATCTAACAAAAGAAGGGATTTTTGGTTTCAAAATTTATCCAGCGGGAGCTATTTACCCTCCAAAAAATAATGAACTCCTAAAAACAAGAATGGCAAAAATAGCTGAAATGAAATTACCTCTAATTATTCATCCAGATTCAGGGTTTGCAGATGAAACTGAAAAATTATTTTTAGAAAAACATCAAGATCCAATTAATAGTTTTTTAGCAGCGCACAATCAATTAGATGAAGCACAAGCATTGGTGGATTTCCTGCAAATAAATAAGAAAATTAATTGTCATTTACATTGCGCTCATATTACTGCAAAAGAAACAATGGAGATTATGATAGAAAACAAAGATCTAAAAACACTCACAGGAGAAGTTTGTCCTCATCATTTATTTTTAACTCAAAAAGATTTGTTGAAATTCAAAGCAAATGCAAAATGTTTACCACCTTTACGAACAAAAGAGGACCAAAAAATTCTATGGAAAGCTTTGAATGATGATCACTTGAATATTATTGCTACAGATCATGCGCCGCATTCTCATAATGAAAAATATTGTGAATTCGAAGCTGCTGCATCGGGTATACATGGATTAGAAACATTGTTACCTGTAATGTTTACAGGAGCATTTAAGGGAATGATCCCTCTCGAGAAATTAATACCTAAAATGACAAGTAATCCTGCTGAATATGCACTAATAAAACAAAGAGGAGAAATAAAGGAAGGGAATTTTGCTGATTTAATAATCGTAACAAAAGAGAAAAGTGTAGTGTCTGCAGAGCATTTTGAATCAAACGCAAAATGGACACCTTTTGATGGATTTGAATCGGAAGTAACATTAAAACAAGTCTTTGTAAATGGCCATTTAGCAAAAGATGATGAATTTGTTGAATCAAAAGCTAAAGCTGGAAAAATACTTGAGAGACGATTACAAATAGAGAAAGAAATACTTGAACCAAGTGAATAACAATAGGATGGAAAAAATAGACGATGATAGAAGAGGATGATACAAGAGAAGAAAAATTCATTGTTGATACTATGTACCAAAGAATCGCTCGATGGTTACGAGTACTAGGATATGACACGGAATTAGTTACAGTAAGTGTTGATTATAAAGTAATAAAAAAAGCTATAGAAGAGCATAGAATTTTAATAACAAGAGATGAGGATTTAAGAAGAAGAGCAGAAAAATTAGGTGTGAAAGTATTAACAATAGATGGAGAAACAATTGAGGAAAGATTAGCGGAATTACATAAAGAAATAGGAATAAAGCTATTTTTATCAAAAAATTCACTACCAAGATGCTCAATTTGTAATGGAGAAATAACAGTTATTGAAAAAAATGAAATAGATGATAGAATACCTGAAGGAACAAAGAAGCAATATAACGAATTTTATATTTGCTTGAATGAAAAATGCAAGCAAGTTTACTGGGAAGGATCCCATTGGTCAAAGATAGTACAGTCACTAAAGGAAAGTAGAAGGATAATAGGGGAAGAATTAGGAGAGGATAAGAAAAAACTAAGCAAAAATTAATTATTGGAAAAGGAGAGAAAGAGGAAGAAGGAAAAAGAAGGAAAAAAAATGGTAGATAAAGAATTAGAATATACTGTAGAAGATGGTAAATTTTTAGTTGAACTAGCAAGGAAATCAATTATACATTTTTTGACATTTGGGAAAGTGATAGCAATTCCTGACAATGTGCCAAAAAAATTACAAGAAAATGCAGGAGTATTTGTAACTCTAAATAAAAGAGATGAAATGGGTGGAAAAGGATTAAGAGGGTGTATAGGCTATGTTTTACCTGTTTATCCATTAGTAAAAGCAACAATAGAAGCAGCAAAAAGTGCTGCTGTAAATGATCCAAGATTCTCAACAGTTCAAATAGAAGAATTATATGACATCGAAATCGAAGTAACCATTTTAACACCTCCTAAAAAAATAGAAGTAGATGATCCATTGGAATATTTAGATGAAATAGCCATAGGAAGAGATGGTTTAATAGTTAAAAATGGTGGACGAAGCGGATTATTACTTCCACAGGTACCAATGGAATGGGAATGGACAGTAGAAGAATTTCTAGAACATACCTGTCAAAAAGCATGGTTGCCTAAAAATTGCTGGAAGGATCCAAAAACTGTAATAGAAAGTTTTACCGGAATAATCTTTCATGAAATTGAACCAAATGGAGAAGTAATTAGAAAAGAATTTTGGGAATAGAAAAGAATTCAGAGTAAAAATTGTTTTTAATGTTAACATTATTAGTATAACCGATTATTCATATACAATATTGTGTTAATTAATAGTAGAGATGAAGGAGTGATTAAGATGAGAAGAGAATATTATCCTGAAGAAATGAGGACAGTAGAACCTAGAAGATCACTAATTAGTAATTTAATTGGTACTACAGTAAAAATCAAAATAAATACCTTAATAGTCGTTATAGCAGCTATAATCTACATAGCATTAATTATTTCTATACCAACAACACCAGGTGAATCGTATTATTTTGAAAATATAACCTATTATGTTGGTGGTCGACCAGGACCTTACCCAATAGCACTTGGACCATATCCAGTTTATAAACACTTACTAGATTACAAACCAATCTTTCATATCACTTATTGGATAGCAACATTAGGATTTATTATTGCAGGATCGGGAATGATTTTCAAAAATGGAATAGAAGCAGCAAGAGCAATTAAACTCTATTATATCGTAAATACAGCGATAATAGTCACAGGAGCTATAAAGATAATTACGATGTTAATAGTCCAATACTACCTTTGTTATATTTCAAATATTATATTAACAATATTTCTAATGAGCATACCAATGATCATAGTATTGCCAATTCAAATACTGATAGGAAAAAGTGAAATCAGTAGTATAGAATGGATAAAAGAGAAACAAGATAAAGGAAAAATAGCTAAATTTGGTGCAATAACAACGATAGGAATAATGGAACTACTTTCAATTTTAATTGCAGTATCTTACTTGGGAATCGAAAAAATCATTTAAAAAAATAAAGAGAAAAAGAAAAGCATGTGAATAAAGTTATGAAGAAATTTCCAGAAGTAAAAGGTAAAGATTTGGAAGGAAAAAATTATACTCTACCATTTGATCTTAAAGGGGAACTAAATATCGTAATAGTTCCTTTTTTACAATATCAACAATTTATAGTAAATCATTGGACGGAATATTTAGAGGAACTACAAAAGAAATACCCTTTTGTCGAATTTTACGAAGTACCTACATTAGCAAAAGGATACACAGCGGTGAGATTTATAATAGATGGGGGAATGAGAGGAGGGATACCAGATATAAAAACAAGGCAAAGAACAATAACGGTTTATATAAACAAAAAGAAATTCAAAAAAGAATTAGGAATAGAAACTGAAGAGATGATAAACATATATCTATTAAGAAAAGATGAGATACTTTGGGAAGAAAAAGGGGATATAACAGAAGAAAAAACGCGTATATTGGAAACAATTATTAAAAAAAATGAAAAATGAGAAGGGAGAAATTTCCACTGCTTTTGAGAAGAGCAATAAAAGGAAGAGCAAGGATAATAAGAGGAACAACGGTAAGAGCAATAACATATCTAGAAAGAGAGAAAATCATTTAAAAAAATAAAGTGTTAAAAAGAAGATGAATATTAAAAAAATAAGAAAATATAAAGAAGAAAACCTAAGAATCTAAACTGTTAAGTATTTATAAAGGAAAGTACATATAGAAATATGGAGAGCGAAATTAGCTTTTAATCAAGCTCTCCGAATCCCATAAACCTCTCTCTCCCCAATAAAAAAATAACTCCCTTTTCCTGTGACGGGGGCTTTCTTATGCCCCTGTCCTATTTATTTCCGACAAATTATTTTGAGTTTTTTTTCTTTTAAAAATGGTATTTTATTTAATTATTTCATAACCTAGGTTCTTCCTATGATAAAAAATATCATTCATTATACTCTTTTTTTATTACTTTATAGAAATCAGTGAAGGTATATTCCTTTTTTGAATAAAAAAAGAAAAATAAACAAATATTATCAATGTTCATTTTCCCAAAAGATCCAAAAATTGTTTAAACGTATCTATTTGTGCCAAGATCTGCTGCCTTTCACCTTCGCGACCAAGTTGTCGCAAGATTTCTGCAGTTTCTTCCAAGATGGTGATTCTATCTCGAGGATCCTTGTTATCATTTGTTTGAATTAATCCCAAAACTTTCAATGCTTGGAGTTTTTCTTCCAAGAGATTATTTTTCGTAGCAAGAACTTTCGCTTCATTGGCATACTTTCTAGCAATATCGTATCTCCTAGCATTTGAGAAATAGATTCCAAGATTACTTAATGCTAGTATTTGGTGTTTAATTTCACCTATTTGTGCACTGATATGAATCACTGAAAGAAATAAGTCTAACGCAGCATTTAAATCACCATTTTTGAATGCTTGTTGTGCAACCATTTCTATATGTTGTATTGCTTCAAGATTCTTCCTTGGTAGTGCAGCAATTGCTCTTTCTATTTTATTGACTATTTCTATAAGATTAATTCCTGGTACCCCTCTAAGATACTCAAAATAACTCGGTAAAGTGGATGATGGAGAACTAGAGGGTATCGATGATTGTGAATTAGATGGGGCTATTAAAGGAGTTGCTGGTTCTGTTGGATTATCTCTCATTATTTGTGAGATTTCATTAAAAGCATTATGACGATTTACTAGAGTATTAACTTGTTGTACTATTTCTGTAGCTTCTTGTTGTTGTTTTTCTTCTTCAAGTTGATTTTCAGCTTGCACAATCTTATTATTTATTATGATATTCAACTCATCATCAAGTTGTGGGATGTTTGTGTTTGAATAAGATGGATCAAATAAAATTAATTCTTTCCAAATATCATATCTTGTATGATCCAAACAAAGAGCAATACGGAGATAAGTTATAGCGGCACTATCTTTTTTCTCTTTTTTAGAGATCCTTGCTAAATCCATCCAAACATCAGGAACATATGGATGAAGTAACACTAATTCACAAATATCCTTCTTCTTTGGTATTTTATGAGTACCTTGTTTATTTATTCCTTCAGGATAGTATTTTTCAAGTAGTTTATGGAATTTTTGGAATTCATTCCAATGTTCCACAAAATTCACATGATGTATTAACATGGATTTTACGTGAGTTTTTTCTGTGTAATTAGCTGGATATTTACCAAATTTCCAGGATGACACTTTTATATCTGGAATCTCTCCTAAAAAGACTCTTCCCAAGAAATGGATCATATATTCTGGTTTCTCTGAAGTAAACATTTCTCGCATTAAACCAATGAATTGCCTTCTTTTCCATTTCTCTCCTAATTGTTGCTCAATAAAGATTTCTTGGGAGTTAAAAGCATAATCTTTGTAGATTTTTAGATATCCGAGAAAAGATTCAAAGTGAGGAGTATATAGAGCAGCAATTTTTGGGTCCTCTGACAATAACAATAATTGCAAAGAATCAATATGTAATTGAAATATTGTTTGGTAGTAAATGTTCGAATTAAGAGCTTTAAATGCTCTAGGACTATAATAGGAATCTATTCCAAAAATCGATTTAATTGTATCATTCATTTTGAGATAATCATCATCAGTGAGCATATTTTGCTATTAAAAAAGCAGTAATTTAAATATTTTCTAATTGCTAAGCGAAAAATCTCTTTGGAAATCATTCATTTACTTTAAGTTCTTTAGTTTATATTTTCTATAGGAGGTGTGGTTTCTCCATTAATTAATGACAAAGGCATTAATCCAATTACAAATATACTTATTAAAATTAGATTACTGAATTTTTTCAAAATTAATTCTTTTCCTACCTAATAATTTAGGTACTATAAATTTATATAAAGAATATATTTAAATTTAATTATTTTTTTGTCGATAGTTCATTAAATAAATAAGTAGTTAAGTAAAACATATAAAATAAGTTGCATTAAAGCTTCAATAATTAACAAATTTAGTCCCTAAGCATTCTAAAATAATTTAAAGTTCAGATACTATCGTTATAGTCTTTAATAAACTACTCAGTTTTATGTGATTTGAAATTTTTAACGAAAAGAGTTAAACTTGCCCACCAGCCGATTAAAACACTGGCTAAAACAAGGAACCAGGTTCCAATAAATATCCACCAGGGATACCAAATTGTAAAATCTTTATAGTCTGTTACTAAATTTAACATAAGAACAGAGAGGTTATTTAGATATGGAATGGAAATAGCAATTGCTATGATAATTGGAACAAATATCACTAATACAAACTCTAAAGTAAAATTACGTACAATAAATCGTCTTTTTGCACCATTTTGAATGAAAATCTCAATCAATCTTTGCCTTTCTTTATAGATGTTCATCGCTTTAAAACAACCGTAAATTACTAGTGCTACTAGTGAGAAAATTGTAATAATTGTAAATAATTTCATTCCTAACGAATTCAAATTATTATCCATAGTTGCAAGACGATCTTCGAGTGTATAAGCTATTAACTGATAGTTTGAAGTTAATTCTTCCTTTATTGCAGTAATATTCGCTCCTTCAGAGGTTTTGATAAGTAAATAGTCCTTTTGGATTCTATCCCGTTGGTTATATTCCAAAATTAAATCCTTAGTTTGCTCACTAACAACTAAATCAATATATGTTGGTTGATCAAAAAGTTCATAAAGAAAAATTGCCTCGAACTGCTTTCTTGGTACTAAAGGAAAATAGCTAAAATCATTAATATAGACTAATTTTTTTGGTTGGTAAACGCTTGGTGTTATTCCGATAGTTGTAAAGATTGCACTTTTATCATAATTATGTTTTTGAGCATATTTTCTATTCATCATATATGTTAGGTCAGAGTCTAACATTGATATATCAGTTTTTGAATAGCCATCTTGGTTTAACAGCGTAAAATTAACAACTTCAACAAATTCAGAAACATTTGTCAGAACATAGAATTTAATACAATAAAGTGAATCATCATAGACATTGGAATCTTCCAAAATAAGTTTGATAGTACTTACTACAGTTGATAGCTCAATGCCGTCAATTTTAGAAATATTTGCTTTTATACTCCCTTCAATATCCCAATTTTCAACAAGAATATCAGAACAACCAATTGAAAGATTTGCTTCCAATTCATTATGGTAATCAACTGATTTATTCATTATAAAACCTGGTGTAACACACAGTCCGATTAAAAAGAAGACCATTATAGTGTTTTTATAATTCCCTATGTAAATGGATAAATGTTTCATGGAAAGAGAAATGTAATTTTTGACGTTCTTCCATGTTGAAGAACCTATTCGATTCCACAGATAAATCATAATACGCCTTAAAAATAACAAAATAGCTGCTAATAAGAACAAAATGCCTATATCAGCTATTATACTGAATCCAATGAAAAAATTAACAACATAGTAGATTTCATCATAATCACCATTATATGCAAGAAATGAAACTAATAATCCTGGTATTGTCAAAGCTAGTCCTGGAACTAAAAAATTCAATTCAGGTAAAGAAAATATTTTACTAAAGAATTTTCTTCTCTTTGTTTTGTATTGCTCCAAAACTGTAGCTTTAGTTTTTCTTAGTTGGACTAAATCTATTAAATAATTGATTATAAAGAATACGAAGTATATAATTAATAGAATAAACATAGAAGAGAAATTCGATAATCCAGCAAAAAAGGACACATCTGATGATAAGCCCAATGATTGAACAATAATATAAGCGACTATCAAACTTACAATTAAGCCAATCACTAAACTTACCCCTAAAAGTATCAGATTTTCTAACAAGACAAATTTACTAAGTAATTTGTTATCCAAACCATGTGTTTTTAGAAGACGATAATTCTCCTTTTTCGCGAAATTATTTGCCTGATAAATTTCAATACTAATAAATCCTATAAGTAGGATTAAAGGAGAGCAAATTAGCAGCTGATTATAGATTTGTAAGTACCAATCCATATTGAAATTGTTTAAGGCAGAGATGAGATCTCCACAGAAATCTGTGTTATGTGAACTAGCCAAGTACACAAGTGATTTATCGTCCGAATAAGAATATTCATTTAATTCTCTAAGATATTTCTTAGTTCTGAGATGTTGTAGTGTAAAAGTATAATCAAAGTCTATAGAGACTTTAAGACTATTTTGTTTATTATCAATTTCATTCACTAAATTATAGAAATAATTACTAGTGGTTATAAAATAATTATTAGTTCTTCGTAAGATATCTGTTGATAGATTATTATTATAAAATACTGATTCCAAATCATTAATGATACCAACAACTTGACAGCTGGTTATTATTGGATAATTATTATAAACAATTCTACCTGTAAGATTAAGTATATCGCCAATATCAAAGAGGGATTGATTTAATGCATCGTAATATAATATTTCAGTTCTGTTTTCTGGTAATCTTCCTGAAAATAAATTATTCTCAATTATATTTTGAGAATTATCATCAAAGGTACTTAAGTAAATTTGATTGTATTTGTTATAAGATATAAAATTGGGTAAATCTATTTCCAGTACACCTGTACTACTTTTCAAAACGTTTGGCATTATTTCATCTAATTTACCTTCAACCTCATTAATTCCTTTCATAAGAAAATTTGAAGCTAAACTCTCTGAATCCTCTATTCCCCCATCAGATATAACACTTATTTCATTATCATTCAACCAATCATGATTGGTTTCAAGGTATTTGTAAAATGAATCTTGATACAGACTAAATGAAACAAGAATAATAGTTGAAAACATTAGAAAGAAAATTGACCCTATGACTAGCATTGTAATTACTCGTTTTTTACTTGCTTTGAAATAAATAGCAAGAATTTTCCTAAGTGGTAATCCGGGTTCTATTGAACCATCTTGTTGTTGATCCATATTTTCACTTTTCCATATTGTTTATTGTTATATACATTAATTCTATTGTTTACAAGCTACAATAGAAATGAATCACTTATTTTGTATAGGCAATTCCATCTCGTACTATGTGTCCATCTGTAAGCTCAACTACTCGAAATCCATCTCTAATTATTGATATATCATGTGTCGCTATTACTATTGTTGTTTCAGTTGTTTTATACATTTTATAAATTTCATCCATAGCTTGTTTTGCTAATTCCGAGTCGAAATTTGCTGTTGGTTCATCTAATATTACAATAGGTGGATAGTTTGAAGTTGCTATAGCTAAGGTTGCTCGTTGCAGCTCCCCACCAGATATTTCTAATGGAAAGTGATTCCTTCGATGTTCAATTTGGAATTTCTTTAAACTTTCATCATTTAATCCTTCAATTTCCTTAGTTTTCAGTTTCTTTAAGGAAATAATATCTTTTAAAAGAAAATTATCATCGATGGTTAAAAATGGATGGAGATTACCTTGTTGTGAGACTAAGCCCATTTTTTCCCGTCTGAAATCAGCTTTTTCTGCATTTGTGAGATTATTGAAATTTGTTCCATCAAGAATTATTGTTCCTGTTGTTGTATTTTCAAGACCCGTTAATAATTTTATTAGCGTTGTTTTTCCAGACCCACTAGGTCCAACAACAAACAATAATTCATTCCTGTATATAGTTAAATCAATACCAGATATTGCTTGTACTTCTATACCTCTACTTTGATAAATTTTAGATAAATTGCTTATCTTTATGAGCGGGTCTTTATCTTTAGAGTAATTCTTTGGTAAAGGTTTCAGCTCAAGGATTTTCCTTCTTATTTCAATTTTCTTAAGGGTTACTTCTTTAGGTTTCAATCCTTTAGGATTTGCTAAACTAATATATCCATTTTTTTCAAGAAAGATATCAAGTTCTTTTTTCACTTTTAATGATTGCATTACTAAATCAGGTATTCTGATATTATTTGAAGAATCGATTTGTGCCCTGAATTTTACTGGAAAACTTGATTTATTACCAAATAATTTCTGCTCTTCTGTTGATACCATTGAAGTAACTCGACCATCGCGTAATTCACAACTTTTATCTACACCGTCAAAGAACCGTGGATCATGTGTTACAACTAAAACAGTGGTTCCAAATGATTTGGCAACCTCTCTTAGCAATGCTTTCACTTTTTCAGTATTCTTACTATCTAATTGTCCAGTCGGTTCATCGCATAACAAAATAGGAACTTTTTTTGCTAAAGCACAAGCAATTGCTGTACGAATCATTTCTCCCCCTGACAAGTATCTAACCTGTCTTTTAGCTAAATGGTCTATTCCTAGATTCTTTCGAATGGTATAATTCCTATCTAGCTCCTCCTCTGAATCACCTGAGGTTAGATATGTTGAAAAGGTCATATTTTCTTCTACAGTTACATCTAAGAAGAGTGTTCGTTCGGGAAATTGATCGACTATACCAATATTATGTAGTCTGAATCTATTCAAAGCATTTTGATTAAGATCACCAAGTTCTTGACCATTGACTACACATTCTCCACTCGAGAGTTTTATCAAACCTGCAAGTATATTAATCAACGTTGTTTTTCCAGAACCGCTAGGTCCAACGATTGCTATTATCTCTCCCGGGTCTATTAGTAAATCACATCCCCTTAAAGCTGGAATACGTATGTTCTGTTCTTCATCCTCGTAAATCTTAATTAAATCTCGACAGCTTATCATCTCTAAGACTCCTGTTTAATTGGTTTGTAACTATTTACAAGTGGAATTAAGCCTATAAACCATCCAATACTCAATAGAATCAAACCACCTATAGCTACCAAAAGTAAAAACCACCAAGGTTGCCATGGAATGAATTTCACATAAACTTCAGTTATATTCAATAAGTAACTGCTAAAATATTGAATTAAAGGAATTGCTATACTCATAGAAATTACCATGGGTATTTGAGCAATTAATATTAACTCTATAGTGAAATTTCCCCAAACAAATCTTCTTTTTGCTCCAATTTGTATTTCAGATTCTATTATACGAAGTCTTTGTTTGTAAATACTTTTTGCATTTACCATTCCAAATAGAATAAGAGCTAGTAATGTAATAATAGTGCTTACTATAAGAAAGACTTTCGTAAATTTGTTTATACTTTCATTATTTGTCTCATAAACTTGTTTTGGAGTAATTGATTTGAATCCAAATTGATTAGATAATTCTTCTTGAATTCTCGTTTTATTTGCTGTTGTTTCGGTTTTTATTAATAAATAATTTGTATTTTTAACGTAAAGTGATGTTGTACTCAGTATTAATTCAGCAGTTTTCATACTTATAACGCAATCAATCTTTATTGGTCTTTTGAAAATAAAATAATCATTTGTATTTATATTGGAATCAGTTCTAGATAAAAGTGGAAAATAATCAAAATCATTAATGAAAATCAAGTCTATAGGTTGAAAGATTTCATCAGTGATTCCTTTAGTATTAAAAATGACTCCATTATCATAATCATTTCTTTGAGCATAGTTCCTATTCATTAAATAGGTTAAATTAGTACTTAATCCAGTGATATCATCTTTTGTATAACCACTGTCTTTAAGTAATGTAAAATTAACTACATTAAGATAATCAGAGATATTCAGTAGAGTATAGAATCTCGTTTTATATTCATCATATTGATAACCAGTACTAACATAATATGATAACTCATGAATTGTAATTTCCGCTGTTGCATTTATTCCCTCGATATTTGTTATATTCTCTTTAAATTGATTGCCAATTGACCAATCCTCAATTAAAATATCTGAACAACCGGTCGCTAAATTAGCTTCAAGTGGTGTATGGATTGAAATGGATTTTGACATTATTAACCCAGGAATAACACCGATACCAAAAACAAAAATGGCTATCATGGTTCTTTGATAACTTTTACCAAAAAGAGATAAATGTTTAAGTGCCAAAGTGAAGTGGTTTTTTGCTTGTTTCCAAGAGAATTTTCCAATTATTTTCCAAATGAAAACAATCAATCTATCAAATAAAAGAAATATTGAAATAAGTAATAGGAGGATACCAAACGCAGACATAAAATAAAACATGAAAATAAAGTGTATTGTACTTGGGTTAATACTGTAATCAAAGTAAGGAGGATAGCTATTTAACAAAATAATACCTACCGCACTTAACATAGCTCCGGGTAGTAAAAAGCTAACTTCGGGGATTGTAAAAATTTTTCGAATTACCTTCCTTCTTCTACTTATATATAGTTCTGTGGTAGTAGTTGAAGCATTTCTTAATTGGATACAATCAAGGATGAATTTAGTAAAAGTAAAAATGGCAAATAACAAAACCAAACTAGAGATAATCATTGCTTGTCTTAATGAAGCTAAATATGAAACTTCAGGCAAGATATTTAATCCCTTAAAAATGCAAAAACCAACGATAAGGCCAATAGCAAAACCAAATAAAAAACTTAAACCAAATGTAATAACATCTTCCAGAAGAAGCATCTTTGTTAGAATTTTTTGTTCCAAACCTTGGGTCTTTAATAGTCGAAATTTCGATTTTTGCTCATATTTACCTATAATCAAAGTTTCTATACTTATAACTCCAAATAAAAATACCATTGGAACACTTGCACCTATTAAACTAATTGTTTTGGTTTGCCAAGTTCGTTCAAAAGCACCTAAAGCTGCCACTAAATCCTGACAGAATGATAGTGAATATTCTGGCATATAATTAAATTCGGGATCCTGTTTCCAAAAATCTTGGAAAGTAGTAATATAGCTATTCTTATTCCTTATGTGTTCTATTGTAAATTGATAATTTATATCAATTGCAGCACTCAATATTGATCTAAAGTTTGTTACCGTATTTATCAAATCATAGAACAAAATATTTGTAGTAAAGAATTGAGCTTCAATTTCATAAGTTATTTCATTTGGCAAGTAATTTATCAAATCTGTTGATAAACCATTATAGTAAAGCTTTGCATCTAAATTATTCACTATACCTACTATAGAGTAATTAATTGGATTATATTCTAATAAATTTGGAAACATTCCTGATAATTCTAAATTTTCACTAATATTGTACTTTGATTCACTCGTTGATTTATAATAAATCAGTTCAGTATAATTCTGGGGCATTCTTCCATCGATTATATTATCTTCAATTAGCTTGGTTATACTTGCATCAAAAGTCAGCAAATTATATTCATTATATTCTTGATCAGCTATTTTATTATACAAATCTAACCTTAACCTTCCGTTAGAAGTTCTTTGAACATTGGGCATTATAGTATCTATTTTTTTTGTAACTTCATTTATCGCTTTTGAAAGTAAGTTAGTGTTAATTACATAACTTTCATAAATAAAATCCATACCAGATACACTTCCAACATCATCATCAAACCAGTCATGATTTTGATCCATGTAACTGAAAAAAACATTATATCTATAACTATACCAAGTCATTAGAAAACTTGTCAGAGCTAAGAAGATGATTGTACCAATTAAGATTGTAGTTAAAATACGTTTTTTGTTTGTTTTCATATAAATAGCAAATAATTTCTTAAACACAGTATTACTTGTCTTAGTATTAATTGGTTGAGTCATCCAATCCCATTTCCTTTCAAGCTGATGTTGGATATTTGTTTTATTAATACTTTTATCTAAACTAATAGTTTTAATATAATATAATAATTTAACCTAATAAGATAAAATTAGGTAAAGCCTAATTATAAAATTGTTCTATCTTGATGTCTATCTCGTCAGTTATTTTTAGTTGATTATGATTTTCCACAAGTATTATGTAAGCTTTTACTAACAGCTTCTTCATGTTCCAGTTTTGTTCGCTAACTAATTTCTTCAAAACAAGTACAAGTTTTGATGTTATATTCTATTTAGAGAAAGCTTGTCCCATTCACTTAATATTTGGTGAATATTTTTTCTCTTGTAGAGAAGATAATCTTATTAATTTTCTAACATGGGTAGTAATTGATAGATTCATACCAATTGTATCGGATAATTCAACAGGTAGACCTAGAAAAGTTATTTCTTCAGTAATAATCAACCATTGCTTCTGCATAAGTATATATCAAATTTCATTGAAATAATAGTTAAACTTCGTTCTTTAGTTTTCTTATTACTCAGCGACAAATTTCTTTGAAAATTATTCATTTACTTTAAGTTCTTTAGTTTATATTAAGTTATACTGTTAAAATTATAGAAATAAGAATAGGTCATTACTAAATCATCTTATTATTAGAAATTAATCTAGAGACAATTGTTCAATGAAATTTAATAAGAAAACTGATGAAGAATGGAAAAAGAAAATTGTCTAAGCAATTTTCATATAGTTTTGTAATAAATGTACCATTTTAACTTCATTTTCTAAAATATAATTTTTTTTCAATTTCTTCAATATTCAAATTAAAGTCATATCTATGGAATATTAGTTTGAATCCTAATCGTTCATTAATTGATAACATTGGTAAATTAGCTGAAGCATTTCCTGTTCTAAAGTATTTAATTGTGGGATAATTTTCTCTTAAATGTAATAGCATTGCAGCTTTTATCCATTTAGCTAATCCTCTTCCTCGAAATTCTTTTTTAACTGCTGTGAATCCTTGTGAACCTACTATGTTTCTATTTGTATCATAATAAATTTCAGTCATAGCACTAATAGTTCCATCTTCTTCGATTGCTAATACAGAAAATATGATCATTTTTCTTTCATCATATTCTTTCATATATTTTCTATGCATTTCAGGGGTTAATGTAAAAGTTTCTTCAAGTTCACCTGAAGGCTCATCTTCAGCTACTGCAGTAAAAAGATCGCAATATTCTTGAAGTATCTCATCGGGGATATTGGTATAAATTTTAGTGGTTACTCCTTTAGCTCTCTGTTTGCCTTCGTTAACCCATCTTTGCATTTCATCCCAATCTAATTTATCAAAATATAATCGTTTTTCATCGCCAATTTTTGCAGGTTTAGCATCTAAAATTTTTTTGAGAAAATCTACTGTAGAATCTAAATAAACATCTGTTTGCAAAATAGTTTTTCCTATCTCTTTAGCTTTTCCAACAATTATTTTCAATAATTCAGTAGCAATACCCATTCTTCTGTAATCTTTACTAATGAATATATGAGCTTCACATTTATGCTTAGATCGATAATAATCAGGATTTTTTGGACTATTATATGACAATTTTCCATATCCAATCATCTTGTTGTCAAAAGGCTCATAAATATACCAAAAAATATGGTCATAAAGATCGATAGGATTTAACATTACCTTTTTCATTAACTCAAAATTAGGTAAAGGATCATCAACAGGATACATTTCTTTGAAGATTTGAGTTTCTATATCAAAAAATTCAGTCCATTCTTTTTCTGAAAGTTCTTTTGGTGTTTTCTGAGCTATTCTTAAAACTTGATTTGTTTTCTTTGATTGTATTAGTTGTTGGTTAGGTATTTTTCTAAATTCACAAATAGAACCTTGATAGATTCCACTACAATCATAAATTATCTTAGAAAATAAACCATTATCTTCCTCAAATCGGAAGATATGTGGTGTTGATTCAGCTACGAATTCATTCTTTTTCACAGTGATTAATCTTAAATTCGTATTGAAATAATCGCATAAAAGTAAATTATTATTTTGTTTTATTATTGAGAAGAAATACTTACTACTTGCAGGTTCAAAAGCACCAATATATTTTTCCAAATCAGGCAATTCCATTCTGGGAAAAAAATCCAAAGCTAGAAAGGATAAAATTATTTGTCTATATAATTCCCAATTATCTTCTGCGTAGTCTATTGCTATTTTTTTATAGTTAAATGTTTGGTAAATTTCATCTGATATTTCTTTATAGTCGCTAAACATCTGCACCCAACCATCAAACCCTTTCAAGTTGTTTGCTAGGATATAAGGTAAGTTTTGATCCATTTCTACATGTGAATCTACCCAATCATTTCCTCGAAGTTTTTTCAATCTAGTTATTGCATGATTAACATCTTTAGAAGTCATATAGATGAGTATGGGGTTAAGAGGTTTAATTATTTTATAGACTTCTGTGATATAATCCAGTATAAGCTCATTTCTAACATTATTCTCAAAAAGATAGCCAGCTGTACATTGCATTAAGTAGCTTTCAATAATATAAACCTCATTAGTAGCATTCAATTCATCGACTAGCTTTTGCCACTTGTTTAGTGTTATTTTAATAAACTCTTCAGCATTTGATATAGATTTTCTTTCAATCTCATTTTCATTAAACAAAGGATTTCTGGTATCAAATTCATGAAACCAACGCGCATTCACACCATTTTTCTCTAATTGATATGAAAGGAATTGAGCAGTAGTTGATTTACCTGAACCTGGTAATCCATCAATTAGTATTAGTCTATTTTTAGTTTCTTTCAAATAATCACACTCTTTTGAAAGTGTCAGTTTAATCTTGGAATCTCTATAACAAATGAAAACTAATTCTTGAAAATAGAACCCAAAAATAGATAGCTTTTTGAATTAGCTACTAATTATTTGGTGCCAATCAATCAAGAATGAGTTATTTTTGTAGTTAGTAAAAGTTTTCACAATCATCTTTAAACTGGCACCTCCTTTTAGTAAGTTAATTAATATAATCTCTATTTAAATAAATAACGGAAAATCTGGCGTAAATTATTGTATTAGAAATAATGATCCACTAAAAACTAATCCTAATTTACTACCAGTCCTAGTATTAATTATTTGATTCACTAAGAGTGTATCTTTACAAGAGAGCTAAATTTATTAGGAGTAAGACCTATCAATTTCTATCTTTGTAAAATATGCTTGAGGAATCAATATGTCTGTAAATATTCAGCAGGAAATTGAAACTAAACCATTTTCAAAGCGATTTCTAACTTTAGATATAACCCGGGGATTAGCAATCATTGGAATGATCTTTCTCCATATAATCAGTGATACTTTAAATATCGATGTTCTCTTAGCAGACCTCAATAGTATTCCTTTGATTAATCTGATAGCACTTGTTTTACTACCTTTTCTAGGTGGTCTTGCAGGATTCTTTTTGCTTATCTCAGCAGCAGGGAATATGGTAAGTACGTATAGAGAATTGAATAAAGGTCATTCAATAAAAGGAATAGTATTGAAACAAATCATTGGTGGTTTTATATTATTAATCTTCGCTATGCTAACAGAGGGATTGATAGGGTATCATGGTACTTTTGGGTACTTTTTCCTTCATTTAGACAATCCTTCACAAATCCCTTGGGAATTAATGCGTTATCAGTGGAATATTTTTGAAGCAATCCACACAATAGCCTGGTGTATTATAATCAATGGGTGTATCCAAGGTTTATTGTCCCTTAAAGGTAATTGGAAAAATACTAAACGGATGATTATTTCTTATATTGTACTTGCTATTGTAGTTATTGGATTAACTCAACCGATTTGGACTCTTGTTGGTAAAATTGTTCCTGGATATCCTTTTGCTAATTATCCTAATGGTCATAATATACAGATGCCTTGGATTGGCTCTGAACCTTTTTGGGATATTTTTAGAGCACCATTTCTTGCTCCTCTAGCAGGTTCACCTGAACCAATCTTTCCTTATTTAGCAGTATCATTTATTGGTAGTATTATTGGCATTGTTATTTCCCAACCAAAAGATAAAATTTCAAAGAATTTTCCTAGAAAAATGACTTTGATAGGTTTAACAATGTTTGTTAGTGGGTTGATTGGTATTGTCTTTATTTTACTTCACATTATGAATGGAACTTATAATCCTGGAACTGATCCTTTTGATGTTATGATCTCTTTTTATCGTTATATTTCCTTTCATCGGCATTGGGCTCCAGATGCAATGAACGTTATTTATCCCGGTGAAGTAGTAAATATTCCTCCTTTATCATGGGTAGCTCAATTTTCAGCTTTAACTGGATTAGGTATAATGATTTTTATGTTTCTCTTCCGTTTTATAGAATTTCGAGGTAAAAGCACTAATTATGCCCCTAAAACAAAGATCATTAGAAGATTTGGTACAGTAGCTTTTTCCAACTATAACAATCAATGGTTATATTTTTACGTTTTTTATTTCATTTCAACAGTACTAACATTTACTCCTTATCAAAAGCCCTTTTGGGGAGGAACTATGCTTATGATATTAGTAACATATATTCTCTATTCGTTTATTCTTTATTATTGGGAGAAAATAAGATACCTTGGTTCACTAGAATGGATCATTAGAACTTTTACTAATAATGTTGTTCCTATTCGAAGAAAATCTTTTGATGAGAAAACCAAGTGGTGGCAGCGTGGATTGGTTGATGTTGATCTGACTTTTTATAATGTCAATTGGATCGAGCTGAATGATGTTGGAGTTGAAACTCAAAAGCAGAATGAAAAAAGAGAATCTAAATTTGCACTTATACTATCATTAGTAGGTCTTTGTTCGATTCTTTTTATGGTAATGAGCATTGTAGGTTTAACGACTTCATTAAATGCTCGAAAAATTGAAGGCAAAAATAAAACCAATACTACTTCATTTATACTGTCAATAATTGGTTGCACACTATTTCTTGCTTTAATCATAACCTCTCTCATATTACCAGTTGGAGCATTAGGTTTATTCTAATGTTCTAATTTTATTTTCTTTGATGATTTTTAATTATATTGTTCTTTGTTGGAGTAAACAATTTTTGAAAAAGAAAGTCGATAAAAATTCTGTATTAATAAAAGTAATTAGAATAGAAAAATTATACCTCTTAACTTACATCATTAATGAATTATTCATTCAAATCTAATTTATCGATTTATTTTCTTTTAAAATTGGATCAACTATTTCATTATCGCCTTTTATTGCTTCCACCAAATGAGGTATTGTTATATCTTCACCTGAACTAATAATCTCAATAATATTTCCTTCAGCATCTTTTAGAACTGCATTATGCCATAAGATTAACCTTTCTTCTCCATTCTTCGTTAATATATAATTTTCAAAATAATCATCAGGAGAAATCTCGCCATTAATGCATCTATTGAATGTTCTTTGAACAGCAGATTGGATTCTATTTGGTAAGAAATTTTGAATCCAATTTTTTCCTATAATTTCCTCTTGAGTATAACCTAAAATTTCACAACCAAATTTATTTATTTTAATAACATTAGCATCTCTATTTAAAACAACCAGTAGCACACCAGCAATATCAAAATAGCTTTGAGCCAATTTATGCTCCTGTGTTAGTTTTTGTTCCAATTCAATTCGTTTTGTTACTTCTACTATAACACAAGAAATAGCTGTTCCATCCTCATAAGTAAATTTTTTCAATTGAGTTGAAAGCCAGATTGTTTTATTTTCCTTGGTAATTATTCTAAAATAGAACTCTGGTACCATTCCTGTTTCATCGACTTTTTTGAATTGTTCCATTACAAATTCACGATCTTCCGGATAGATAATTTGATACAATTGATCTAATTCCATAGAAGTAAATTGAGAACTAGAATAACCTGAATGCTTGAATATAATGTCATTAGCGAAAATTATCTTGTCATTTTTAATGATAATAATTCCTGCTACTGATTGCTCAACTAATGATCGAAATCTTTCTTCGCTTTCTTTTAGTTTCTCTTCAGCTTTTTTCCTATTTGTTACATCAATAATTATTCCTTCACAGAATCCTTCTTTAGGATAATAACTAGCAGAATGACTTACCCAGAAATATTTTCCATCATAATTTTTCAACTTAACTTCAAAATCAGTGACTTTTCCTTGAGTCTTAAGTATTTCAATGATTTTATTTCTATCTTCAATATCGTAATAGAAATTAACAGCATTACATTTTTCTTTAAATTCCTCAACAGATGGATATCCTGCTGCATTCGCTAATCTTTGATTTACCTCCAAGAATTCCCCTGTTTCAATATTAACTCTAAAAATGCCGGCATTCAAATTCTCAAACAGATTACGGTATTTTATTTCAGTTTCTTTATGTTCTGTATTATCAAGTATAACTGATGAAATTGATACTAATTTGCCTTTAATATCGAATGCTCCTATATTAAATTGTAACCACCATCTTTCTTCCCCATTTTCTCTAATGATTTTGTATTCCATTATCTTTGGAACAATCCCTTTTTTCATTTTATCGCAACATGATGAATAATAATTTTCAAAATCAGGATGAACAATTGTTTGAATGAAATTCGGTGTATTAATCCATTCATCAACTGTATAACCACTTAGTTCAGCAAGAAATTTATCAACAATAGACATCTTACAAGTGGGAATATCCATTTTGACAAAACCCCTTACTCTCATAGTAAGCTGTTGATGTAAATTATCAAGCTCTGTTATTTGTTGTTCTAATTGATGGATTTGGAATTCAAGATTCTTCTCAGCAATGAGCTTATCCATTTCAGCTAAATTTTTCATTTCTTCGATGGAGCATTTGAATCCGTTTTTTTCCAATATTTTTAATGCTTGGGTGACACTTTCAGTATCATTCTTTTCCAATTGTATAATTTTCACTGTCATTTCTCCATCAAGAAAGATGAGTAAAGATAAAAGCGTTGAATAAATCAATTATTAAGAACGCTAAGAGCAATCGTTCTAATCAACTATATAAAGCTAATAATATCTTTGATTTTTTACAATCAGCGAGATTACTATGATTTTGGAAGAAATAAAAAATATTTGATCAATTTATTTGTATGGAATAATTTTCAAGACTAAAAAAAATCCTTTTATCAACTTGCCATATGTTATTATTGGTGTTAAAATGTCATCTCAAATAAAAAGAAGAACCATCAATTTCACCTTTTTTTTAATAGCAATAATATATCTAGCTCCATATAGTACGATGCTTGAAACTAAAGCTATCTGGCCTACAAATGGTTGGGAAACAATTAATCCAATATCTGCAAGTATGAAAGCTAATACTTTAAATGGAATGGATAATTATATCGAAAATTGGAATGATGCACATCCTTTATCACATCTTGATTCAGTGGTAGTTTTTCGCAATGGCTATTTGGTGAAAGATTGGTATTATCTTTTATGGGATGCTGAGGATATTCATAGTCTTTGGTCCGTTACTAAAAGTTTTACTGGAACACTAATGGGGATAGCTATACAAGAAGGTTTTATTCCAAGCGTAAATGAATTTGTTTTAGATTATTTTACTGATAGAAATATCTCTAATGTTGATTCAAGAAAAGAAGCGATCACAATTGAGCATTTATTAATGATGTCCACTGGTTTAGCTTACCCTGGTGATGATTTTATTTGGTCTAGTTGGATGAATGCCCCTGATCAGGTTCAATTTATTCTTAATTTACCTATGGCTACGACACCAGGCAGTATATTTAATTACGATACTGGAGGTAGTCACCTTTTATCAGCAATTATCCAAGAAGCTACTAATATGACCATGGTAGATTTTGCTTTACAATATCTCTTTAAACCTCTTGGAATAACAAAATTCAATTGGCAAGCTGACAAACAAAACATCACATATGGTGGTCATGGATTATTTCTAACTCCGGGAGATATGGCAAAATTAGGTTATCTTTATCTAAATGATGGTTATTGGGATGGTCAAAAAATCCTACCAACAAATTGGACACAAACTGTAACTCAAACAGAATGGGGACTTGGTGGTGGATGGGGGTATGCTCAACAATGGTGGACACAATCCTATTTGAATGCTTATTGTGCTAGAGGAAGGTATGGTCAATCAATATTTGTTTTACCAGAACATGACATCATCGTTGTTTTTACTGCTTCGCTTTCAGTTTCTGAGGAAGAGCCATATATCAATATAATTGCTAATTATGTTTTATCTGCTCTTATTGATTCAGTAGATCCAATGGTTATGTTAGCTTATTCAATCTTCTTTCCACTAGTTATTGTTACATTAACTGTTTTCATTATAAATACAATTATTTTGAAAAAATCCAAAATTGAGGATAGAGCCCATTAGGTCCAGATATAAGATCACCATTAGGATAATGAGCGCTAATAGTGCATATAGTTCCTCCAGCATTAATCTCGATTTTCATATAATGCCTAGTTTGCTCTCCATACATATAGCCATAGAGTTCATTATCTGTCGAATATGATTCTATACTTGGAATATGATAATACAATCCATCATTCTCAGAAGCAGCATAGATCTGATGTTCTGGTGAATCAACTACTCTACTAGCATTCCAAGGTGAACGATAGAATTCTATTTCTTGATATAATCCGGAAGTTGTATTATAGAATATTCGAGTATCAGTCCAAATAGCATGATCTAGTAAACCATAATCAACTTCTAAATCTGCTCCTCCTCCACCTGTACACCAATAATGTGTGCTGTCTCCAGTAGGTGAATCTGTCTCATTATAGAGTAATCCTATATTCCCATAGGTATAATTCCAATGTTCATAATGATGATCATGACCGAAGAATATTCCATCAATATTATATTTATCAGCTAAAGGAACTAGCCAAGTTTGAGTGGGGAAATTTTGTGAAGAGGTTCCTGTAGTGAACAGTGTATTGTGAAAATTGATAAATATCCAATCTTGACCTCGAGATTGAGCAGCAATAATATCTTGTTCTACCCAGAGTTTTTGATCGGTTGATAGAATGTAACTACCAGCATCAAAATTGTCTATAAAAATAAAGTGGGCTGAAGCGTAATCAAAGGAATAAAAGAGTCCACTATCAGATGCATAAGGATATGGGAATGCATTACGGAAATTCGTAGCTCCATTTCCACTATAATCATGATTTCCAATAGCAACATGAAATGGAATTGATGCTGCATATTGGGGAAAATTTTGTGCTGTGTAATGCCATGATATTGGTACTCCACCATTATAAGCTAAGTCACCTAATTGTATAACAAAGTTAGGATTTTCAGCTACAATACCTTTAGCGACAAGGTCCCCTGCATATAATGTATCACCTGGACTCGGCTGCATATCTCCTACTATAATTACTTTAAAAGCTTCATTAGTATCAGGAGCTGTTTTAAACGAAAATATTTGATCTGCCTCATATGTCGAGGTTGCAATTCCTATTGAATAATAATAGACAGTATTTGCTTGTAATCCTTCCAACATAACTGTATGTAAATGTGATTTTGGATTCGTACTTTCAAGAATAGCCAAATTATCTGGTTGAGTACCAAATTCAATAATTGTTTTTCTAGCAAATTTTGTAAGCCAAGTAATGGACAGTTCAGTTTTCGGATCTTCACCATAAGTTAACCATGGACCATCATTCCAATAATATGATACAGTTATGTTTGCACCGTTAGCATAGGCGTATAGAGAAATTCCGCCTATGGGCATAATTATTACAAGTAAAATACCAAATACCATTGCTATTTTTTCAACTTTTTTTAAATGGCTAAGACCAATTTTCTTGAACTTTAAGCTTGTAATCATTAGAATTAAGAAAACTGAAAAAATGGTAAAACTTAGCACCAAAAATACAATCATTATAGAAATGTAGATTTTTCTATTAATGATAAAAGAAAACAGATAACCAAACAGCAAAATAGCAATTAATGAGGTAATCAATGAACATATAATAACTATTATCCTTCGAATATTAGATTTAGTATTATTTGTTGATGCTAATACATCCAATGAAGAATCCTCTATTTATTTAATATAATTGCTTTGCTTTTATTCTTTTGTAAAATATAATACAGGAATATAGTGATATTGATTTTATAAAAGATATTACCAAATTCATATGTTTTCAAATTACTTGTTTTATTTTATGAAAATTTTTAGTTTATTTTTTTTACAAAAGTAAATTATTTAACTCATTTTTTAAATGAATATCTGGAAATCTTCCTACTTAACTAATTTTAGCTTGTATGAATTACATATCATCAAGATCTAATACAAGAAGTGCTAAACAATCGATTAATAAAACTGATTTTTGTAATGTAATTGATATAATAAGCAAAATTGGATTTTTGGTTAATTCAGCTGGTATAAAAAATATTATCAGTAAAGCTATGACTATAAAAACTATTACTACCATCGACGCATCTAAATAATAATCAAATTTTCTATCCTTGGGTATTTCTTGATGATTTTTCACAAATCTAAGTAATTGAAGTGTGAAATTTAAAACACCAAATCCTGCTATGAACAATACTGCGCCAAGGGTATGAAGAATTATTAAATTACCTTTATCTTGGGGAATAGCTATCAAACTTGCACCTAAAGCATTTGCTAGGCTTAATGCTCCTTTGAGAAATTTATTACGAAAATCACTAGAAAAGTATGTTATAGAGATTATCATTGAAATCGAAGCACACAAACCAAATCCTACACTCATTATAATTGAGGAAATATGATTATCAATTTCATTTTCAGCAGTATAATGTGCTCCTAACTCACTTATGTAATCTTTGAAAAATCTATAAGAATCAGCATAAAAATAAATCGCTAAGCCAACAGTTAAAATCAATATTGGAACAATTAGCCAATACATATATCTAATTGTTCTTTCTTTTTTCCTCAATTTCAATCGCTAATTATATACTATTATATATCTAATTAAATTTTTTTTAGAATAGGAAATATGGTAAAATTTTACCAAATTAAAACACATTACTCATTTACAGATGTTTTTTTACTCTAATAATAGAATTTTAACTAAAAAGACGCATAAACTTTTTATTTCTTCATAGTAAACTCAAACTATTATGGCAAAATTAGAAGTTCCTTTTGGAAAAAATCTTGCTTTCGGAATAGGAGAAATAGCAGACCAATTAGCATATCAAGGATTCACCTTTACCATTTTTACATTCTATTACTCAGTGATTAAACTTGACGCAAAATTCATCACAATGGTATTCATTATATGGTCGATATACAATGCTTTCAATGATCCAGTACTTGGTTCCCTATCAGATAGGACACGAACCAGAAAACTCTTTGGTGGCCGAAGACGTCCTTGGATGATTGTTACAGCATTACCTTTAGCAGTGGTTATGGTCTTACTTTTCACCTCTCCCGGGGGACAAGTATCGGGCGGAATATCAGTTGGGACAATAATTTATATGCTCTTTATTATGTGTCTCTTTGATACTATCTATACAGCATATTCTATCAATCGTACCTCTCTCTATCCGGAAATCTTCCGAACTGATAAAGCACGTGAAGAAGTTGGTACGGTTCGAAGAATAGTAATGGTTATAGCACTCTTAGTTGCATTCATTCTCCCCACATTAATGATCGAGGATATGACGTTAAGCAATCCAGTACCTGATGTAGGTAAAACTATCTGGCAATACCAATTAACTGGAATAATCTTTGGAGTAATCATCCTTGCTTCAATTATCATTAACGTTATTTGGGGAGCTAAGGAAGCACCTTACGAGGAACTCGAAAAGAAGGATACCATGAATCTTTGGCAATCACTTAAAGTAAGTCTTAGTAACAAAAAATTTGTTATTTTTGCACTTTGTTCAACTATGAATTGGTTTGTGTTTGGATTAATACCTACGATTATGCCAATTTATGTAAAAACTGTTGTTGTAGAAGGTTCTGATCAATTATATGATAAACTGGCTGCTCTGGGTGATTTGCGGATTAGTTTACCATTAGTAGTAGCATTCCTCATGTCTATTTTTGGAGTTCTTTTCTGGTCATTTGTAGACAGAAAACTCGGTAGTAAATTAGGATTTATTCTTTCAATGTCTTGGTGGGCAGCTGTGCTTATACCATTGATTTTTATTAAATCCTATCTAGGAATAACTATTATCATGGCACTGAATGGTATAGGATTGGGTGGTTCTCCTTACTTCATAGACAGACATATTTCCAATATTGCTGACGATGATGAGGTGAAAACAGGGCAACGAAGAGAAGGATCATATTTTGGTGTACATGCTCTATTTGTAAGACTTTCAACGATACTTTCCATAGGTGCAATTGCACTCGTACTAACAACAAATGGTTGGGCTGTTTATGATCCAGTAAGTACAACTCCAGGAGTAATTTTCGGTTTGAAATCGCTGATGTCCCTCTTCCCAGCAGGAGCGTTACTAATTGGAATAGTTATTCTGATTTTCTATCCTTTAGGTAGAAAACAAGTACAAGCACTACAAGCGAATTTACATAAAGAACCTAAAATTAATCCCGATATAAAATTAGAGGAAGAGTCAGAAGAAGAGCTAAAAAGTTAGCTTTCTTCTTTTTTTATTTCAAATCATTCAAACCAAAACCATTACGTGCTCTTTCACGTAAAAGAGCGATAAATCTGGTTGCTGGTCCACCATCTACTGTAGTATGATCAATATTAACAGTTATCCAGAGATAATCTTGAGGAACAATTTGCGTTATATCTGGTTCGCCATTTTCTTTTATTAAATAACCTGGACGCTTCTCAATTCCACCAACATTTATTGAAAGGTTCTCTACAGCTATAGGAATTGAAGTTCCACCACCTCCTGCAAACATACCAATAGAGGTGATTCCTATGGTTCCATTGAATTTTCGACGAAGGAAGGGATTTTTATAGATGATGTTGAAAAGTATTCGTCTAATGAATCTTGGAATTTTTAGCAGCATATCTGTTCCTGAAGCTTCTCCCTTAGTTTTATCTACCATACTATCTTCTTGCAAATTTTTAGCTGACCAAATATCATTAGTTATTTCTTGTATCGTTTTTTTATTGGCTTTGCGGATGATAACCATGGTAGGAACTTTTTCACCTTTAACCTCTCGTTCCACAAGAAAGTTTACATCTACGTCCTCAAAGACAACCATTTTTCTACGTTTCCATTTCATTGCTTGCATGTAGGGATGCTCCGCAACAGTTTTTGCGAAGATATAGGTCAGATAAGCAGAAAATGAAAGATTAATACCCTTTTCTTTGTATTCTTTTATTTTCTTAAGAGGGTATGTTACATCTACATCACCAATAGCATAGACCTTCATTGTCTTCTTTCCTAGGGAAATAAAATCAACTACAACATCACGACTACGTGTAAAAGGTTCGATATAGTAAGAACCAAATTTCGTTTCTTTTGTTTTTCTTTTTGCGCACATGATTTTTGTTTAAACAACATCGATAACATAAATTTTGCGGAAAAATAGTATAAATTTCTTTATTAAATATGTAGTATTTGTAAAATATTATTACTATCACTAGTTTTTTATGAAAGTAATAATTCAATGAGAAAAAACACTCATCACTTTTTAAATCCACTCTTTTTTTTATTTCAGAAGTCTTTTTTATGTGAAACATTCTATTATAATTGTTTTTGAACCAATAGCATATATCATATAGCTGTTAGTTCTCGTTTGTGTATTATGAGGTTTCCTTATGAGTTATCAAGTAATCCCTAATGAACAATCACTTATGACAATAGAAGCATTAGTTGAAAATTTACGGAATAAAGGTCAAGGAGTTTTCCGTAAAAAACCGCTTGAAAAAATTTCCTACATAAAACGTCTCCTATGGCCTGTTAGTTATTTTGAGATTAGTTATACTTTGAAAGGAAACAATCCATCCTCTGAAAATTTACGAGCAGCACGTAATTTTATGCTAGGTTTTTTCTCTTTACCTTATATTGAAAATACATTACAAAATGATGGAGGTCGTAAAGCTCTAGGCTGGGTTTTCTCTCGAGAAAATTCAACTACTTTACAGAATCTTATAACAGTTAAAGATAATAAGTATCAAACACTTGTCTCTTATATTCCCTCTGATGTTTATAATCAAATTTACAAATATTATTCTGACCACCAAAAATACTTAGAAAATCAATTAAACCAAACTATCCATGATATGGAACCTGTTTACAAAGAAGCTGATAGTTATCAACGTAAAGCTGAAACCTTAAGTCAACGACTCAATACTTTCACAGATGATAAAAAATCGCAGAATTACAAAAATCTTAGATCATCTCTAAATGATTTTCAAAAGAAAGCAAAACAACTTCGTAAGAAAGCTAATTCTACTATTGCTTCCCAGGAACATTTATTGCAGGTTTTTATTCGTAAGTGGCAACGAGGCCGAAAGCGCTTTCTCGGTTTAAGGAAAAATGCTGAAATTAATAAAATTGGTATTCTTGATACTTTTTATTATGTTTATTGGATTGCTCGATTAGATAGTTCTTCATCTGTTCGCTATCTTATTATTGATAAAAATGGAAAACAAATTCAGAAACTTCAAAATATGCTTAATTTTGATATGAAATTACGAAAAGAACTTGATACTACTCTTCAATTTAAAAGTTTCAGTAATGAAGCTAGTTGCTTTTTCTGCGGTACCCCCCTTGATAAAACGACTGATACTTGCCCCAATTGTTCAAAGAACACTCTTAGATGTTCAGTATGCAAATTACAGATCTCTCAAGGCGATCCAACTGCTTCTTGCCCAAAATGCAACTCCAAAGGTCATTTGAGCCATTTACATGAATGGATAAAAATTCAAGGAAAATGTCCATCTTGTCTTCAAGAAGTAAAACTTCGCAATCTCATTCTTAGTACTGATGATTAATGTTTATTACAAAAATGGAAAATAAGAAATTTATCACGTAAGCTTTTGATAACACCATTTAATCAAATATTACTAATTCTTTAAACTTCTTTTCTTTATCTTTAGATGCTTTTTTGTAGCAAAGTAATCAAAAATTTGTGATTATTGTTAAGAGAATCTGAAAATTACTCTTGAATAAATACCATTTATTTTCTTGGGCCATTTATATCAAATAAATAACAAAAAAGAATATAAAAAGAATTGAGGGAGGATTTTCGATAAAATAACCTATATGATTTTTAAAGTCTCATAATTAGGGATAAGTGGGAATCTAAACACAACCAACGAATTCCTTTCCCTGTGACGAATCTTTTTTCTTTAGTTTTTCATCCCACTCTTTTAACTTAACCTTAGCTATCTGTATTAGATGGATACATCTTTAGTGTTCAAATATTTCAATTTTTGTATTCTTATTATTTTCATTTTATATAGAATTTATATTTGGGGGAATATTATAAAATTTTTTTTATTAAAAAAGAGCACTTATTTTGTCGGTTATTTTTTTAGAAAATTATATTAGCTGCAATATTACATTAATTCTATGCATTATCTTTCACTTGTCTATAGCTCTATTTCATTGGCTATTGTTATTGTATGTATAATTATAATAATGGTAAAACAATGGAGTTTGAAATCAAGTGCAGTTTATTTTTTCCTTGGGTTAATGATATTGCTTGGTTTTTGGATACTTTCAGATATGTTACAAGTAATTACTAGTAAACCTGGAGATACAACATTACCTTATATATTTGCAATTAGCTCTACTTTATCAAATGCTTTAGCAATGATCTGCAGCATTCTTTTTGCTAACTCTTTAAGTGGACAAGTACCGATAAAACGTTTTGCCGTTTATCTAGTATTTTTGCTGATGGGAGGAGTTATTGCTCTTACCTTATCTCCTGCTGTTTTTTCAGTAAATTATGATAATGAATTAGACTATGCTAAATCTTCAGCAAACATTGCTTGGATCGTTTGTTTATCTTTAGGAGTAATTATATCCGGTTCCTTCTTTCTAATTCATCTTATTCGTCAACATAAAATTGTTAACAAAAAACACCGAAAAAGTACTAATTTTATGATCGCTGGTGTTATCATCGCTTTTTATGGTAGTATTCTTTTCTATGCATTAAGATATATCATAATATTTCAGAAAGCATTCCTTCATGCTGAACTTGTTTCTACAAGTATTGGGGTTGGTTTTATGGCTATTGGGATGTTATTAGGAGGAAAGATAGCATTATATGGATCTTCTCAAGTTATTTCAATTAACATCTATAACGAACATGGTCTTAATTTATATCAAGGATTTTTTACTGCTGTTCATTCAATCAATGAACATTTAGTTTCCGGTCTTGCTACAGCTATTGCTGCATTTGCTTCAGAAATTATTGGTGAGGATGTCTTTCCTCGAGAATTAGATTTAGGCAATTATTCACTTATATTAAACAAACAGAAAAGTTATGTTGGTTTTATTTGTTGTAAATATCCTACGTTTCATATTCATTATGGTTTAAAGAAAGTCATGAGCAATTTTGATCCTGATATGACATATGATGAATTAGGAAAAATCATTGATAGTTTTCTGCCATATGGTGAACCTGTGCGATTTAATGTTGATTCTGATGTTGCTCACATAAAACACTTACCTAGAACTTGATTAATAATATTTTTCAGTTTAAATTTAACTTTAAATAATCTTTAAGATTTGACTTTAAGTAATCAAGACTAAAGTAAAAATATATACGTCTAAAAAAATCTTTTTTTTCGAGATGTTTACTTTGATCAACACTTATATTCTAGTTTACAAAGATTTTTCAGGTTATGAAATGATTTTTCCAGCTTTTGTTTTAAGGAATACACATATTGTTACTGTTGGATTAGAAAAGGGAACAATAAAAAGTGAAGAAACTCTCAATTTTACTCCTGATTTAGCTCTCTCAGAACTTGATATAGATTAAGTTGATATTTTTATTATCCCTGGCGGGAGTACATTACAGCATTTAAAGGATGGTTCTGAGATACAATCTGTGTTAAATACATTACATAGTAAAGGTAAAATTATCGCAGCTATTTGTGGTGGACCTGTTTTATTAGCTAATACAAATATCCTAGAGAATAAACGATTTACTGCTGGGGGAGGAGAATTACCTGAAAGTTGGCAGAAAAATTTTACTAAGGGAATTTATGTGAATGATGAGATTGTTGTTGATGATAACATCATAACTGCTAAAGGTGTTGCTGTAGCATCATTCGCTATTGAAATTGGTAAAAAACTTGGCATATTTCCTAATGATGAAATTGCCCAGAATGAATATAATCTTATTGCGAAAATTAAATGAAAATTTAAAGAAAAAGTGAAGGAATTTTATCCTTCATCTTTTAATGGAACACTAAATAAGCACATTGTATTAGTGTTTCATCATCAGGGATTTTCACTTTATAGTTGTTTCAGATTCAATTTTTTACTATTAATTTTTTCTTTATTCTAAATCTTGATAAAACAATCAATTGATAGATTATTAATAATTTAACAAAAACGTTGGGTTATATTTAGTGAGAAGAACGATACGGGGAATCGCTCTTCTCAGAAGGCAGTTTAATAGATCACCTAATTTTTAGCTATGAGTGATTTCTTAAATCTGGTATTAGGACCAGCGTGACATTTCTTATCTAAATTCAATTCTGTAGAAATACATCTCCTTCCTGATTTCATCAATTTTCTTTTTTTGATTTCTTTTCCAATCTTTTTCCTTGGCTAAACCTTTCATTTATCGCACCAAATTTTCTCTTTAAAATATAATTAACTGGTCACTTTACATAAAAACACTGAAACTAAGTGACCACTATTTGAATAAGAAGGAAAAAAAAGTATTTATTGATGAAAAAAATTCATTCAATTATTTAATCATTGATTACTCTTTCGTACTAGTTTTACTACTTTCTAAAATATCTACCAATGCTTTTATGGCTTCAGTTGTTTCTCGTTCATGGACAATAAATTTTCTAAAAATCTTCTTAATTGTCCATTCTTCATTGTCAAATTCAGAATCTTTTGTTTGTTTGAATATTTTATCGCTGACTTTTGTATCAAAATAACGTAAAACACTAATTGCTCCCTGTCGTACTTTTACTACCTTTTCAAGTAATGATAATGATTCGAGTTCATCATTATTCATATTGATTTCTTCATAGAATTTCGTTTCTGCTTCCTCACCGAACGATAAAATATAATACTTTTCAGTATCATACAAATCTTTCAATTCATCATTAATAGATGGTTTATCTGGAATAACATGTTGTTTTAATTCTTCTGTTGAATAATGAAAAACAATACGTAGGAGCTCTGCTGGTAATTTATTTATTATAGTATTATAGATTTCAAACAAATCATCTGGGACTGATTCTTTATCTGTTTCAAAAAGAGCTGATGATCCTCGATCATCACGTAAATTGGGGACATCATGAACTTCCTGTAAGATATCAATACCAGTTATACCTGTTAGTAATTCCTTTGCGATAATTTTATAGTGATTACCAATATCTATTGATAACAACCATTCACTGTATACCTTGGCATCTTTTAGAATGACATCTATAGCCTCACTACGACTCTCTCTTTTTGCAAAGCAACCTAAGAGCTCAGCTGCATGGATATAGTGACAACCGTCACCTTCCTCAATATTTACTTTAAGTTCCACCACGATTTGACCGACCGATTAAAATTCATAAAAATTCATTTCATATTAAAATTGTTTTTTAGAACTAATTTTTTTTTTCCATATTATTATGGTTGTTTTCCTATCTTGCTTTTTTCTAGATTTTAAATGTTTTTCTAATCATCAAATAGATGATTTTTAATCATTTTCATCTCTTTCCAACCAAGAGAATTTCTTCTGGAGAGTATTTGAATAATAATTTTGCCAATCATAGTCAACTTCTTTCCCCCAATCAAAGTAAACTCTGGGATCTATATAAGATTTCAAGCTTGTTCCTAAATTCCATTCTTTTGTTTTCTTTGATATTCTTTCTTGCGAAACTATTTTCTTATTAGCTAAATTTGCTTTATATACCCTTTCTTTTGCTGTTCCCACGCTATTTTTACCTTTTTCAACTTGGTTTTGAGCTGTTTCTACTCTTTTATTTGCAGCTTCAACCTTTTTCTTTTGAGAATCAACTTTTTTCTTAGCTTTTTCAAGATCTTTCTTAAATTTCTCTTTCTCTTTTGGTTCAGATGGTCTTTCAGTTTCATTTAATAATTTATATTCATTTTTAACTTCTTCAAGTATTTTTTCTTGTTCTTGTAAAAGCTTCTTTTTCTCTTTCAGAATTTGTTTCAAGGTTTCTAATTTAGCTTCTGTCTGTTTTTGATTTTCTTCTGCTTTACCTGTGCGTTCATCAGCTTTAATTTTCCTTTCCCTAAAAGTTTGCAATCTATTTGCCCAATTAGCAGGAACTTGTTTCATGTGGTTGCAAATAATTGCTGCTTCTAAATTCGCCATCACAGCAGCTTCTCTTTTAACAAATTCAGGGTCAGATTCATTTACATCTGATTGATCTAATCCACTTTTTACGGTATTTGTTGCATGAAATGTTCTGAATACCTTTGCTGTCAAACCATCTACTATTTCACCCAAGAATGCATTTACATGTCTACTATTGACATCAGAAAATATTTGTGGTTTATCTTCTTCACTACCATTTGCTTCTTCAATTAATTCCTGCAAAACTTTAACGAATTTTTCAGGAAATTCTTTTTCTTTTTTCCATTCAACTGAATCCTTTCCTAAAAAGTCAAAATAAACGATATTATCTTTTATTGTTATGTGTTCAGGTCGTAAAGTCGTTGCACCAACAGTATCTGCTTCATCTTCATCTTTTTCGTCACCAACTCTCATGTTAAGTTGGTCAATAATAAAGCAAGCTGTAGCAATTTTCCTTCTTCTTTTATCCCCATTATCTAATGCTTCTAAAATTTCTGATCGTATTTTCTCGAGATTATTTCCTACTAATTTTGCTTTATCATATTTTCCTATCTCACGATCTTGCTTGATCGGTGTTGTATCTGATAACCAAACATATTTTGTTTTACCTGAGAGTTTATCATCCCATTTTGCTATCCATAAGCATTCAGGTTCCCAAACAATTTCTTTCCAATTTCCAGGAGGTATTTCAGATTGAGGACTATGATTTAGAATTATGTCTTCATATGTAGGCCCTTCTTTCCATTTACCACGCATTGGATGTTCTCCTCTGCCCATAAAAATACTGCTAGGTTCAGCTGTCCAATTTGAAATTTCCACTTTATTTCCATCTAAGGTAGCAGTTCCATATTTTTCAATTAATTGTTCTCTAATGACTTTTCTTTCTTCTCTTGCTTGTTTCTTTTCTTCTTTAGTCATTGCTTCCCTTTTAGCACGTTCAGCTTCTACGTAATCAATCACTTCAGTGAAATCGATATTTTCATCTGTTAAATTCTTATAACCTAATGCTAAACTAAAATCATTAAAGAAATTTTCACAGAACACTGGATCTTCTACATAAACAGTTGAGAGTTTTTTCACCCAAGCTACAGCCATTTGTTCGTGTTTGGGAGTTAATATCTGTTCTTTACCGTCTATTTCAATCTTTAAACCGATGTGTTCTATTTCAGCAATCATAATGCCATTGTGAATTAATTCTGTCATTGGAGACAATTTTTACTACCTCATTTAATTTACAAGCTAGTCACTTTTTAAAAGCTACTAATATTCTTTTATGCGAAAAAAATAATCAGTATTTTATCTTATTTCACAGATTTCAAATTGATCTTTAATTTTAGTCCATGCATTTTCGAGTTCAGTTAAAGTATATGGGGTTAATTCTTCAAAGGATTCATCTAGACATCTTAGTGGTCTAAATTGTTGAATATAATATCTTTTTGCTCCTTTGATCATATCTGCTATTATAGGTAAATCTTTTTCAGGATCTACAATTGAAGGAACAACTGTTGTTCTAAACTCATGGTCAATCCCGGAATTTATTATTAATTTGATGGTTTCCTTTATTCGATTAATATCAACCTTCTTTCTTGTTGCTATTTCATATTTTTCTGGGATAGCTTTAACATCCATAGCAATATAATCAAGTAAACCACTTGCTAATAATGCCTTAATTACATCCGGATGATTTCCATTTGTATCAATCTTTGTTTTTAAACCCATATTCTTCAAAATTCGTAAAAATTCAGGTAATCTTTTATTTAATGCTGGTTCTCCACCGGTTATTGAAACACCATCTAACCATTTACTTTTTGCTCGCTTATCCAGCTCTTCTAAAATGATATTTATGTCATAACTTTCTACTTTATCCAAAGTTATAAGATCTGGATTGTGACAATAGGGACATCTGAAATCGCAGCCTGCTAAAAAGATACTATCAACTACTAATCCTGACCACTCGATTAATGATCCTTGACGATAGCCTTTGATTTCTAAATCCGGCAAGACACCTTCAACTCGTTTATTTATTGCTCATATTCTTTTGAATATCAGTTATCGATGGAACTTCTCCTCTCCAACCATTTATTTCACAATCATTATCATTTGTGATTAAAAGAGCGGGAGTTGATAAAACATCAAAAAAGACAGCTTCTGTTAAGCCTTCTTCTTCATCTAAATCAAACCATTCTACAACTGTTCCTTCTTTTTGGAGTTTTTTTCCTAATTCCTTAGCAGCTGGACAGTTTGGACAATCTATTCTGGTAAAGATTTTTAGCTTCATAAGATAACCTCATTATTCTTTTATTATAATTATTAGTTAATTACTATAAAAAGATAAAATAGAGAAGGGAAGAGAATCTGACCTGATGAGTGTTCTCTACACTTTATCAGTCCAGTAGTTACCTTCCTGTCTTCTCTTTAATTCTTCCTTTTTGGATTTATTCCAGTTTTCAATTACACTGAAATAGCCTACTACTCTACTCATTCCATACACATTGTCACTATGGCAATATGCACAGTTAGGAGAGCAAGCTTTACCCATCTCGATATTTTTTTCATCTTCGAATTCAGATTCGATTTCTGTTATTTTGGTTATATTTTGTTCGATTTTTGCCTGTTCCATTCTTATATTTCCTCAAGGGTATTTTGTTCGATAGGTCTCTTTCTCTTTCCCGTTAATGACTATGAGCCGATGAACTCATAGCTCTTCCATAACCCCTACTAACTTGTCCACAATCTCTGCAAACAGTAAACTCTGGTGAAAACACAATTTGAGCACTTTGAGTATTATCCCAAGTCTTTTTTACAATGTTGAAGATAGACTCAGTTGAGATTTTTTGTTCACCTATGAAGATATGAGTAATTGATCCACTTTCAATAAGGGTATTGAATTTCCCTTGTTTTGAAATACGCTCAATTATATCAACTGGTGCATCTGCAGCAAAATGAGCACTATTTGTATAGTAGATAGCACCTGTTTCTAAATCACCTTTTACATACTGAATGCTTTCTGGATACTCTTGAATATCAGTTCGAGCAAACTTATAGGGGGCACTTTCTCCAGGAGTTTCTTCTAAAGTTACTCGAAGTCCACTCGATTCCTCAAGCTTTTTAGCTTTAAGATTCATCGCAGCTATTAGTCTTAAACCTAATTTGTAAGCATGGTCACTATCATGTAATTGTTCATCTATGAGATATTGAACACATTCATTTAATCCTATCACACCAATAATATAGGTTGATTTGTCTAAATCAACATAAGGACGACCATCTTCAGCTGTTTTACCAATTTGCCAAAGAGTGCCATTTTCTTGGATCATAAGTTTGTGAATGAATTCTTTCTTTTCTAAATGAGCTTTCAGAGCTATATCCATTGCTTGTTTAATTTCCTCTATACACCCAGCAATATTTCCTTTACCAGCTCTATATGCTGCTTGTGGTAGGTTAATGCTCACATTTTGGAAACCACAGTAACGCATACTTTCTGGATGTTCAATCATATAGGTGTCTTTAATTGTTGTTTTTAAACGACAACACATTGAAAGATTAACTTCATCTCTATCATAAATGAAATAAGTCGAACCATTTTCTGATGCTATTTTACAAGCATACTTTAGTAATTCTGCTTGTTTAGGATCATCAAAACTGTTTTGATCTACATGTAAGTCAAATTTTGGAAATGGAAAAACCTTGTGTTGAGCATCTCCTTCTAACCAAACTTCCATAAGTGCTTTTGCAAATAATTGAGTCTCATTTTCGTACTCGCCATATGTTTTCCCAGTATATTTTCCTCCTGGACCTATTGCTGGAATATCCTTTAGATAACCAGGTATTCCTAAATGAATATTAAAGTCTACAAAGAGTGTTTGACCTCCACGTGAGAAGGCATTTTGACTACAAGAGTAAATCAATCTTTGAGCTTCTTGTTTTATTTGCTTGTATGGCACATTAACAAAGAAAGGAGCATAAAATATATTCAAGTATGCTAATCCTAATGCCCCAGCATAATAAGCTTGCATGGATGCTAGGAAGGTATTAAGATGACCTGTTAAGGTATCTGCATGATTTGCTGGACTTGAAATAGTTGATAAGTTCAATAAATTCAAACCATATTTCTTGATATACTCTAAGCTATGAGCAGAACAATAGACTCTCACAGGGAAACCTAAATCATGTAAGTAAATCTTACCTTTTCTATGAGCATTAGATACTTCAGGAGTAAATAATTCTTGTAAAGCATATTTCTTTAGGATGGTTTCTGCTATTGCAAGATTAACTGCTTCAGGATTATTTGCAACTACATTACTATTTTCTTGACTCTTTGAAAGTATCAATTGATTAAGATCATAAGTTGGCAAACCAATTGTTCTTTGTTGTTGAAGTTTTGTATTATAACCTCTTATGAAAAGTTCATTATCAACTAGACTTCGTATTAAATCTACTGAAATTGTTTCTATCCCTGAGGCAAAGATTTTTCGCTCAACTTCTGCAGCAATTGTTTCAGCATCAATTTTTGATAAACCAGCTTCACGAATAAGTGCTTTAGTAATTTTAGCACGATCCCAGCTAGAGATTTCCTCTTTAGTATCCCCAGAAACTAAAAGAAGTAGCTCTGTAGAATCTTGTGTTTTTACTTGGACTTCCTTAACAACGCGAAGTTTTTCTAATTCAGCCACAAATGATGAAATGTCAGTAAATCGTCTATAAACAGAAGCAAATCTAATATATGCAACTTCATCAAGTTCTCTGAGCTTCTCCATAATAAGCTCACCAATGATGTTTGAATCAACTTCCATTTGATCATGATGTCTTAATTCACTTTCAATTTCATCAACAATTTCTTCTATCTCTTCTAATCCAATTGGTCGTTTTTCGCAGGCTTTTACAATGCCTCTTTTTACTTTGTCACGATCAAAAGGTTCTCTTCGCTTATCTTTCTTGACAACAGTAAGTTTGACATCCTCTACTCGTTCATAGGTCGAAAATCGTTTATTGCATTGTAAACATTCTCTTCTTCTCTTGTTTACCTTAAGGTCATCTGATATTCTCTTGTCAATGACTCTTGTGTTCGGTGATTGGCAGTAGGGACACTTCATTATTCTCACTTTCAAAGATTTTTCATTTTTTTAATGTGGTTTAAAAGGTTTTAACGGTTTTTTCCTCCGGTACTAACCCAATAGTACAATAACTAGTGTTTTTTCGGCCTAAGAACACTAGATATTGTGTATTTTTAATATGTGGTAACGATTTATATATAAACATATCGTCGAAAGAGTAATTTGATTAAAAAATAATATAATTATTTAATTAAATAAAATATTAACTTTATGTTTTCAGTTTATTTTCTTACAAAAAAACAATGGAAAAAATAAAAGAAAAAAGTATCACTTGTTAAAGGACGGTAACTGATTTAGCTAAATTTCTAGGGAAGTCTGGGTCATTACCTCTAAGAACAGATAGGTGATAAGCAATTAATTGTAATATTGGAATCATTGCTATGGGTTCCAATGAACAAGCAGGCGTTTGTATATGATGATCAAATTCATCCAATTGCAAAGAGGAGATACCGATTATTTCACCACCTCTTGCCTTTATTTGCATGATATTATTCATCATATCTTCTTTTGTATCATCATCTGGAACAAGAGCTATACAAGGAACACCAGGTTCTATTAAAGCTAGTGTATGATGTTTTAATTCTCCACCTGCTAAGGCGTCAGCGTGAATGTAAGCTATTTCTTTTATTTTCAGCTCACCTTCCATAGCGACAGGATAAGCAGCACCACGACCAATTAGATAAAGATCATGTTTATTTAGTACTTTGGCTGAAAGCTCCGCAATAAATTCAGATTTATTCATAACAAAATCTAATTTCTCAATTAAGGATTTCAGTTGTTCTCTACCTTCATTCAACTTATTTGCTAAACCGAATGCTAGTAAAATAAGAATAATTACTTGTGAAGTGAATGCCTTTGTAGAGGCAACAGCTATTTCTGGCCCAGCATTTAGAGTAAGATATGCATCTGATTCTCGCATAATTGTGCTACCCATCACATTTACTAATGAAACAACCTTTGCTCCTTTTAATTGAGCAAGTTTAATACCTTCTAGAACATCTGCTGTTTCACCACTTTGACTAATAGCGAAAATAGTCGAATCTTCATCTATAAGATTTTCATAAGTTTTAAATTCAGAGCCTAAAATAGGAGTAACATTTTTCTTAGCAATTTTAGCAAAATAAATTGAAGCTATAAGACAAGCGCGATAAGATGTTCCTGATCCCAAAAGAAATACCTTCTTTGATTTAGATAAAAGATGAACCATTTTATTGAATTTTTTCGGATCTTGGTCAAGTGAATGTTTTGAGATTTCTACTTCTTCAAAAATCTCTTTCAACATAAAATGAGGATATCCACCTTTACTTGCTTGTTCAGCAGTCCAATCAATATCCATTAATTTGGGTTTTATTTCCTTTTTGCTTTTTATATCAAAAATTAGACATTTTGTATTTAGAACAGCCAATTGATAATTCTCAAGTATTATGGCTTTATTAGTATACTCGAGAAAAGAAGTTATATCTGAAGAGGCAAAAAATTCATTCTTTCCTATTCCAATAATCAAAGGTGAGTCTTTTCTAAAAGCATAAATTTCATTTTGCTTATTCACAAGAAGTAGAAAAGTAAAAGCTCCTTTTGCTTCTAAAGCAACTTCAGCTATAACATCAATGATTTCACTATTTGAGCGATTTTTCATTTTCTCTTCTATTAAATGAACTAAAACTTCAGTATCAGTTTCAGATGTAAATTTATGACCTTTAATTATTAATGATTCTTTTAACTCAAGATAATTTTCTAGAATACCATTATGAATTAAAGCAAATTCTCCACCACAAGATACAAAGGGATGAGCATTATGATCTTCAACTTTCCCATGAGTAGCCCATCTAGTGTGAGCAATTCCTAAATTTCCCTTTAATTCAAGAAAATTATGAATCTCATTAACGGATTCTATTCGACCGGCTCCCTTCTTAATCACGATTTCAGCTAAACCATTAATTGTGGCAATCCCACAAGAATCGTACCCACGATATTCCAATTTCTTTAATGAATCAAGTAAAATTGGCGCAGCAGAGCGATTTCCAATGTAACCAATTATTCCGCACAAAAGATTTTCCTCTTTATTTTTTCCTTTGCTATAATTTTTTAATGAGAAATTAAACAACCGTTTTTAATATAAGCAATTCTAATATTGTGATGTGACCGTTATAAAATAATTAATAATAGTTATAAAATAAATAGCTATAAATTACCATAATGAAAAATCAACCATTATAAAAAAATTAATAGTAGTTATATTATAAGAATAATTAATGATATAAAAAACCTGAAGGAAAGATAATGAAAAAGAAGCTTCTAACTGAAACAAAGACAGCAAAATTTGTGAAAGAAATATTCATGTTTGACGAACCAGAAAAGATGAAAGCCATTCTAAATAATATTCGTTGGACTATACTTGAGAAGCTTTCAAAAGAGCCTAAATTTCCTGCTAATCTTGCTCGTGAAATGAATATGCATGAACAAAAAATCTACTATCATATTAGGCAGTTATTTGCTGCTGACTTGATAGAAGTTGCTTATGAAGAGGAAATACGTGGTGCTAAAGCTAAATTCTATAAAACAAAAGAAAAAACATTTGGGATAGAATTGGAACCTTCAGAAAGAGGCATACAATTTTCTACTCAATCAAATATCAATAAAGAATTACAAGTATTTTTCCACGAATTCTATGATGATGGTAAATTTAATGGAATAATTGTAGTTGGAGATCCTGATCCGCATGGACCTCATAAAACCTGGGCTCGAGATGGACATTACGCTATCTATTTAACAATGTTTCTTGGTCAATTCCTACCTTATTCAGAAAAAATGCTTGTAAAACTTGATGTAGAAGTTCGAGCTGAAAAAATCCTCGATCAAAATATGATTCTAATTGGGGGGCCAGCTGTAAATTTGGTAACTTATGACATCAATAGTAAACTCAAACAACCAGCATTTGACAAACAAATTAAAGGGATTGCTCCAGAAGCGAATTTTGGAAGAGGAATAACCTCTAACAATCCAAATATATTCTATTCACAAAATACTATGGGTATAATCTTTAAAGAGCCAAATCCATACAATCCTGAAAAAACAATAATTGCTTTTGCGGGGCAAGGACGAAGAGGAACCAAAGCAGCAATTTTAGCATTGACTAATAATTGGAAAACACTGCTAAAAGATTATCAAAAGGGAACCTTTAGAACTGTTGTAGAAGGATTTGATTTAGATGGTGATGGAACAGTAGATTCTGTCGAAATTCTTGAATAAATTGAAATTCATTATTAAGAAAAAGAAGCATTGTACTGGATAAAGGTCCAGTACTGATTAATTATTTATTCTTCTGTCGATTCGCCACGTGATTTATTAATTAATTCATCAAGTGTTTTCTTCTCTTCATCAGATAATCGTTCAACTGATTCTTGTGATTGCTTCATGAAATGTCTAATGAACATTCCTTGAAGTGGAATCATTGTTAAGGTAGTATCTGCTCGCTCATTAAAATCCTTGATAGCAATTTGACGCATTTCAGATAATTTTTCTTTAGTCATTTCGCCTTTCCCTAAACCTTCACAAGTTGGGTCTGAAATATAGTATTTTTCACCATTGTATGAAAGTGGGAATGTTTTACAAAAGATTGGTATGGAGAAATAAATATTGCACATCTTATTTTCATCATCATAAAATGGGCATGTGCCTTTCCTATTCTCATCCTCATCTTTCATGACAATATAAGGAACGATTGCTATTTTACCTAAGTCATCTATTTCCGAGATACTTCGTAATTCGAGATGCGGTAAAATAATAGACATAAAACTACCTTCTTTTGTCCAACGAGCAAGGTCTGTAAATGTAATAGGTATAGGATCACGATTTTGGCAACATTTACCACATCGCGTGCATTCGAATTTAAATTTCGTTGGTTTGTGTTGTTCTTCTTTTTCTTCTTTAACAACATCCTTTTCTTCAGTTTCTGATTGTTTGGTTTCTTTATCTTTATTTGTCATTTTAGACTTGTTCCCCTTTGATTTTTTTAGAAAAGATGATTAAAATTCAATCAAAAAACTTACTATTCTGTTGAAAATCTAGTAGTTTATTTCTTTTATAAAGGCCGTTGAAACGAAAATGCTTTTAATGAGAAAAAAAAGCAAGAGACTCAGAATTTGAACAATAGTGTATAAAATAAAAGAAGGATAAAATTATGGCTAAAGAAGAACAACCATTACTAGATAAAATACAAGATGTCGCTTATCGCAGAGGAATAGCTTTTCCCGCTGCAGAAATTTATGGGGGATTATCAGGTGTTTTTGAATATGGTCCTATTGGTACATTAATGAGACGCAAAATCATCAATTTCTGGCGTGAATATTTTGTGAAAAGTGAAAACCATTATGAAATTGAAGGAGCAATAATTCTACCTGAAAAGGTATTCGAAGGTTCTGGTCATTTACCGAAATTCTGTGATCCTCTTATTCAATGCAAAAACTGTAAGTCAATGTATCGAGCTGATAAAGTTATTGAAGAAAGCCTGAAGCAGAATGTTGATGGTTTATCAGTAAATGAACTTGACTTAATTATTAGTAAAAACAAATTAACTTGTCCTCGTTGCAAAGGGGAGTTCATGAATGCTCGAGAATTTAATCTAATGTTAAAAACAGAAATTGGTTCCAGTGAAGGAAACATTGCTTATCTTCGTCCTGAAACAGCTCAGAATATTTTCACCAGTTTTAAACGAATTGCTCATACTATGAGAGCACAATTACCATTTGGTATTGCCCAAGTTGGGAAAGTTTATCGAAATGAGATTTCCCCAAGACAATTCATTATTCGAGTTCGTGAATTCACTCAAATGGAATTAGAAGTATTTTTTGCTGAAGATCAATTGGACAATCCACCTAATTTTGAAGAAGTAGCTGATGAAATCTTACCAATACTTACTCGAGAACAACAAGCGAATAATATTGAAGAACCTCTTCAAGTAACAGTAGAAGAAGCTTCCAAAAAGAAAATACTACCAAACGCTGCAATGGCTTATTATCTAGCAAAAGAAAAAATATTCTTTGAAGAAGTAGGTGTAAATCCAGAAATCATAAGATTTAGACACATGTTACCAAAAGAGACTCCTCATTATAGCGGGGGCAATTTTGATCTTGAAGTGAAATTATCAATTGGCTGGACAGAAATTGTTGGTAATGCTTTTAGACAGCAGCACGATTTAACTAGTCATGAGAATCATAGCGGAACCAAAATGGCTATGCAATATGTAAATAGTAATGTCATTCCTTATGTTATTGAACCATCTATTGGTGTAGGTCGAACACTATATTGTATACTTGAAAGTTGCTATCGAGAAACAGCTGATCGTGAATGGACTTGGTTCCAATTTCCACCAACAGTTTCACCTTATGACGTCCTAGTTTGCCCCTTAATGAAAAAGGATGGCTTAGATGAACGAGCATTAGAAATCTTTGAAGATCTCAAAGCAGAAGGATTGGAAGTAATATTTGATAATAGCGGCAAAATCGGAAAACGCTATGCGCGAGCTGATGAAATAGGCATTCCTTATTGCATTACTATTGATTACGATACTTTGGATGATGATACAGTAACTATACGTGATAGAGATACAATGGAACAAATACGTATTGCAAGTGAAGATTTAGAAGATGTCTTAGTTCTTTTACTATCCGAAGAATATGCTTTCAATGAGATTGAAAAGGTATTAAAAGAATTAGAAGAAAATGAAGAATAATCTTCATTCTTTTTTTATTTTTACTCAAAAAAAGAATCTATTCTGATTTCAACTTTTTAATAATAGGTGGTCTGGTTTTCAAGAGAATTCGATGACCGCAATCTGGGCATTTTGATCCAGGCATTAAATTAAGCTCTTCAGGGGTGATAGTTTTTCCACAACGGTGACAAACGTATTTTGTCATAATTTTATTCCTCATTTGACGATTGTTTATAATTCATTTTTAATCTTATTCACGGTTACTAATATATAAAGTCTATCAAGTAAATCACTATGAAAGTATTTTAATTATAAAATAAGTTTGCTAATAGAAACTTTTGATACTGAAGAGAAATTGGGAAAGATTTTCAATATTTAGAGTCAATTTTGTAAATGATAAATAGAGAAAAGAATAGTTGGGAAAAGCTTTTACTATTGGTAAAGGTATTAAATAATTAAGTGGGTGATGTTCTTGCCTTCTAAAGCATTTGTAGATGAAATAACTGAAATAAAGAGCGATTCAATTAGTAGCGCTGTAACGCTAACAAGTAAATTATTCAAGGCTATTCGTAAAGAGATAACTGAAACAGACGACTTACATAAAGACCTTCCTTGGATGGTTGTTGCAGTAAAATTGGCTCATCCTGAAATGGCTGCTATAGGAAAAATAGGTGAAGAATTATCTAATGAACTTAAAGCAGGTCACTTTGATAAACAAATAATATCACAGATGCTTGATGACTTAGAGAATATTGTGAATAAAAGTGAACAATTAACCGTCAACGAATTAAGCTCAGAATTGTTAAACTTCAGGAAAATAATGACTATTTCTTATAGTTCCACAATTTTTAAAGCTCTAATGAGAAATCCACCAGAAGATAGAGAAATAATAGTTTTAGAATCACGTCCATTGTTTGAAGGCCAAAAAATGGCTGAAGATTTAGCTGAGGCAAATTATCAAGTGAAATTAATCGCTGATGCCGCAGCTGGTTATTATAGTTCAGATATAGAAGCAATTTTTGTTGGTGCAGATACCATTTTCCCTGAAAATTCTATTATCAACAAAGTAGGATCATTACCTTTAGCATTGATTGCTCAACAAATGGATATACCATTTATTGTGGGAGCATCTAATAATAAAAGAACTACAATATCAGAAGACGATTTTACTAAATTAATTGAAGAGAAACCATATTACGAAATCTATGATAGAAATATCAAAAATTTACAGATTGGTAATATCTACTTTGATTTTATACCAGCAGCATTGATAACAAAATTAATATCGGAGTAAAAATAATAACTAGAAATTAGCTAAAGTGATATTTATTTTAGAAGTAAAATAAAGCTAAACCTTATAAACTAAGGTTTTTTTAAAAAAAGGTAATAATATCTCATAGCGTGGTAGGGTAGCTAGGTTGTGCCCACAGGGCTCATAACCCTGGGATCGGTGGTTCGAATCCACCCCACGCTACCAACCAATTCTTATTATTTCCTTCTCTTGACTATAAAAGCGATTGAAATTCCTACTATTGCAGCACCAACTGGTATTCCTACACTTAAACCAATTACCAAAGCTTTCGAATTTTTAGCGATAATTCCATGACTATAATAAATATCCATTTCATTATTTCTTCCATCTGTCCAAACAACATGAGGGATATCATGCGAATCAACTCGTATGGTAAAATAATCACCTGGTCTAGTAAATACAACAGAAGTGTTTTCAGTTGCTATTGGTATAGCTTTACTCAAAATAATATCTGTACTAGAATAATTAGCAAAAGATGCTAAACGGTAATATGGACCAAAAGTACTTCCTTGTTGATCGTAATATGAAATATGTAATCTTCCTTTTGAGTCTATATCCATATCTGGTTGCCATTGATCACCAGTTATTGTAGGACTGATTGTATACTTCGAACTCCAAGTCAAACCATAATCATCAGAAAATCGTAGAAAAATACCAAAAGATAAATCAAAATCACTCATTTCAGACCATAAAACATAGAGTCGATCATTTGTGTCGAATCTAACAACAGGTAATGTTGCTATATGAGCATAACCATAACTGGTAGTAAAGGTAGCATTTTCAGTTTCTGAATTGATATCTATTCCAGATGTGAATGTTGCACCACCATTGAGAGATTTTGTTAAATAGACATCGCCCCAATTTCCATCGGTAAATCTAGTCCAAGCAACAAAAACATTGCCAAAATTATCTGTTGTTACATATGGTCCTAAATGATCAATTGGTTCTTGTATACTATCAGCTATTACTCCATATTCATGAAAAGTATTACCGGTATCTATAGATTTTGAAAGTCTTACTACAACACTCCCATTATCATAAATATCATCATAAGTAACATAGATTATTCCATTCTTAGCGATGGTCATTGTTTCTTTATCAGCAAATCCTTCACCTTCTGTTGCAGTTACAATTTGCCATGTATCTCCTTGATTGGTTGATTTTGCTACAGTTATTTGTGATAGATCTGATGTAATAGAACGTGAATACTCTAAATAGGCATAATAAATTGCTCCGTCATAATAAACTAACCAAGGATCTGATTGCCCTGTGAATATATTATCAAACATTGGCATATCATATGGGGTAGTCCAAGCTTTTCCATTATTATCTGATCTTGAAAAAGAAACAGCTAAACCACCAGTCATACTATCAGCAGCATTTTTCCAACCTGCATATAGTCTGTCATCTTCATCTATTGCTATTGTCGGTTCAACATGATGACCATAGGTAACATCATTTGTCGATAACAAGATATTTTCTGAAAAACCAATTATTTGTAATTCTTCATCATTTAATTTACTTGTAACTGAAATTGAATTATTACTTGTAAGAAAAACAAAAAGAAGTATATTTAACAAGAGAAATAATTTTGAATATTTAGTGTTAATTTGTAATTCCATTCAATAACACCTAATCTCCATTGATAATTAAAAAAATCTCTTATTATTTATTTTAGTATACATATATCTGAATTTTCACTCAAAATTTTTAAACTGAAATAATAACCTTTCATAAAGAAAATAACATTAATTATTACAAATTTGTTAGAGGAATAAAAAATGGTTGATATGAGAACTCCTATTTATGAATGGCATAAAGCTCATGGAGATATGGCTTCTTTTGGAGGTTGGGAATTACCTATGCAATTCTCATCAATTAGGGAAGAACATATGGCCGTAAGGGAAAATGCTGGTATTTTTGATGTTAGTCACATGGGACGATTTCGATTCACAGGGAAAGATACCTTCCCAATGTTAGATAAAATCCTCCCTCGTAATCTTATGAAATTAACAGATGGTCGCTGTGGATATAGCTACCTTCTTAACGAAAATGGTGGAATGCTTGATGATTGTGTAACAATGAGAAAAGCAGAAGATCATGCTATTTTTGTTTGTAATGCAGGACCTAGAATTAATGACTGGAATTATATGATTAATTTTATCGATGGTGAAAAACAAAGAAATCCCAAATTAGATATTCATTATTATGATTTCACATTAGATTCAGCAATGTTTGCTCTTCAAGGTCCAAAAGCAATTCAAATTCTAAAAACAATGACAGATATTGAAATCCCTAGCAGCTGGGGTTATTTTGAAACTCAACTAACAGGTTTTGATATAATCGCTTCTAGAACAGGATATACTGGAGAAGATGGTTTTGAAATAACCATCATTGGAACAAAAGATACTATCATTGAAAAAGCAACCAAACTTTGGGAAGCATTATTAGAAGCAGGTAAATCTTTTGGTTTGTTACCTTGTGGTTTAGGTGCTCGAGATACTTTACGATTAGGTGGTGGTTTGCCATTATCAGGTCAAGATTTCAATCCTGAATATGATCCTTTTGAAATGGAGCTTGGTATTCAAGGGATCTTTATTGATATGAATAAACCATTCTTTATAGGTCAAGCGGCATTAAAAGAAAAATATCCATCTAAAGATAGTGAAGGGAAATTAACCTTAAAAGAGATGACAAGAAAAAGAGTTGGTATTGAGCTCCTTAAGAAGGGTATCCCAAGACATGGTTACACAATTGAAAAAGATGGTAAAAAAATCGGTGAAATAGCAAGCGGATCAATTTCTCCTCTTACAGGGAAAGGTATTGCTATGGCTATTCTTCCTATCGAATATACTCAATTAGGAACAGAATTATCAATAATTATCAGAGATAATCCATTTCCCGCTAAAATTGTTACTTATCCATTCTTTGATACAACCAAATACGGAAGAAGAAGGACCCAATAATAAATTACGCGATGAATTAATCATCGCATTTATATTTTCTTTTTAGAAAGACTAATTTTCAGATTTGAATCTTCAACTGTTTCTGATGTTTCTTCTATATCAATCAAATGAGCAGCCCAGATTTCAGAACTGTTTATTCTACCTGTTGCTTTAACTTTCTTTCCAATAAATGGAACAAATTTACTCGAGTTAAAATCAGGTGAAACGGCTTCCCAAGGATTTATAGCATATAGTTTGTATTCATCCTTTTCTTCAGTTACTAAAACAAATTTGTTCATTATCTCTTTTACTATACCTATTACGAATTTTTCTTCAATCATTTCTGTTTCACTTTAACTTGCTTTATTTCAAAAGATCATTAACCATTCGATCCATTTCTTTTTCTTCTTTTGCTTTCAATTCTACAATTTGCTTAGGTGTAAGATTCTTGAATTCAATTATCTTTTCTTCATCTAAGATTAAACTAGGTTTCTCTTTTTTAATTGTAGCAATCATATCTCGTAAACTATCTTTTGTTGCTTTCTTCTGTTCAGCTTGTAATTGCTCCACTTCTTTTAGAGCATCCTCTTTTTCAGCTAGTTTTTTGATTTTTCCTTCTAATCTAAAAACCTCTTTAACTGCTCTTTCTAATATTGCTCTCAAGTCATAAAGTACAAATTTTGAAGTAAGGTCTTCTAAAGGATCATCCTCTGTAACTTCACTAATGATTTCACGCAAACTATCACCGAGAGATTTACTTTCTTCTAAATCAGCTTTAAATGATTCTAAATTAAACTCGACGTCAAGTGGGGAAAAATCATCTTTCATTTCTTCAGCTGTCTCGAGGTCATAACCCATTTCAAGCATCTGCATTTCCATATCAATTATCTCTTCTGATCCTTCTTCTTGAAAATCTTCCTCACTAGCTCGTTCTAACCATAGCATTTTCCCATCTAGTAAAATTAATTTCTGTTTAACCGCTTTAGAACTCATATGAGGTAAATCGTTATTGAATGCTATTAACTCATCAAATAAAATAGTGTAAAGATTATTTTCAATTTCATCCTTTTTCTTTTCAAGAATTTCATTTTTTCTTGATTTTTTATCTTTTTTCCCTGCTTTTTGTCTATTATCTTTTTTAGAAGATTTGGATTTCTCCTCTTCTTCTTTTGGCTGTTCTTTATCTCTTTTTGGCAACAAAAAGACCTCAAAGTTTTTTGATTTAAATGGAATCAGATTAATTTTTACTTACACTTATAACTAATGGATAATGTTTTGATATAATAAGCTTTTTTTTCTTTAATTTCATCTAATTATAAATTTCTCTTATAATAGTTCAACTAGTAACTCTAAGAAAAGTTTTATATTTTATGAAATAGAGTTCAAACAAGATAATTGGAATAAAGAACAAACTGGAGATTTTATTATTGTTCTACCAAGTAGAAGCATTTAGTGATAAACCATTCTTTGGTAATCCTACAGCTATTGTTATAGAGGATTCAAAAGAGTCGTACCCCCTACATTTCAAAGAAAGTATTGCTCGAGAAATGAATTTACCAATTACGGCTTTTATTTCGCAAAGTACTAAAGCTGATTTTAAAATAGCTTTTTTCTCCCCAAAAAAGCAAGTGCCCTTTAGTGGACATGCAACTTTAGCTTCTGTATGGTTATTAGCGAAATTAAAAAACATAAAACCAAATACTGATACTGTTAAAATTGAAACTGAAAAAGGAATTTATCCTTGTGATATTCTTTGGGAAAAAGAAACCATAACAAAAATCTTTGTTACTTTAAAGAATCCAGAATTTCAAGAGATAGATATTGATAAACAAAAATTAGCTGATATTTTAGGAATTCGTACAGATAAAATCGAATCGAATGAAAAATTACCTCTGGTAGTAGCGGACGTTGGTAGTCCAAAAATCCTTGTTCTCATCTCAAGTAAAGAAATGATAGATGCACTAGTACCTAAATACGACGAAGTAGAACGTTTATGTAGGAAACATAAAGCTACAGGATTACATCTCTATACATTTGATACCTATACTGAAGGATCAACATGTTATACTAGACATTTTGAACCATTACAAGGAGCAGCTGAAACAGCTGTTTCAGGTTTAGCTAATGGAGCTTTAGCAGCTTTTCTTGTAAAGGAAGGATTTGCTCCACCAGGTACATTGATAATTGAACAGGGTGAGTCACTTGATCGTAATAGCAAAATAGAGATAAAAGTGGAAGCTACAAAATCAGGTATTAAATCTGTTAAAATTGGCGGAAAAGCTCAAGTGATGTTTAAATTTGAATTGAATAAAGAGATTAACACCTCTTAATTCTTTTTTTCTCCTAAAAATTAAACTAACATAACAATATTTAATAATGGCTTCATTTTTAAGCAGAAGTAGTTCCATAAATTAGTTTATGGTAAGATAGCTGAAATGCTGTCTGTTCGTAATCGAGTCACTTTTTCTCGAAACGCCAAACAAAATGACGAGAAAAGGAAAGGAGCTCAGATGCGAAACATCAGATAACTGGTGAATAATATGGCAAAAATGCATACAAGAACACGAGGAAAATCAGGCTCCAAAAGACCGCCCCATGCAACAATTCCGGATTGGGTTTCTCAAACACCGGAAGAAATCGAACAGAAAATAATCGATTTAGCAAAACAGGGTTTGTCATCAGCAATGATTGGAACTGTTTTAAGAGATACTTATGGAATACCTTCTTCAAAATTAATTATTAAAGAAAAGATTACTGAAGTAATGAAACGTGAAGGTGTTTATCCGCAGTTTCCTGAGGATTTCAGATATTTAGTTAGCAGAGCACTTGCTCTAAGAAGACATTTAGATGCTCATCCTAAGGATTTACATTCAAAATATGGATTGCAAAAAATTGAGTCTAAAATTAGACGCCTTCAGAAATATTATCAGAGAGAAGGTGTTATTCCAATGACCTTCAGATACAATCCAAAAACTGCTGCAACAATTGTCAGATAAACTATCTTTTATTTTTTATTTGATAATTTTTTTGCAGAAATTTCTTTTTTTTTCTTTATTTTTCAATAGTTTAATAAATTTATATGCCTAAAATAGGCAAAATTACTTAAGTATGACTATTGTAAAAACTGTGTGGTGCTACTATTGTCTTCTACTGAAAATCAAAAGAAAGATTTCAAAGGTTTTACAGCAAGGGTAAAAGAAGCAGTTGATTATTTGAATACATTCAAAGGCACAATATTATGCGCAAGTCATATTGACGCGGATGGATTATCATCTGCTGGCATCATAGGAAAAGCACTACATCGAGCAAATTTGGAATATCATATACGATGTGTTCGACAGCTAGAACTCCCAATTATTAGTGAAATTTCTACCATGAAAGGAATAGACAATATTATTTTTACTGATTTAGGTAGCGGACAATTAGAAGGAATAAATAAATATCTTTCAAAAAAAAATATAATTATTCTAGATCATCACCCAGCAATAGTAGAACCTGCATCTGATTCCATTTTATATGTGAACCCCTTTGCGTATAATTATGATGGAGCAAATGAGATTAGCGGAGCTGGTTTATCCTACTTTTTTGCGAAAACATTAAATTCGAAAAATAGTGATACTTCAGGAATAGCTGTTGTTGGAGCATTAGCAGATAGACAAGATAAAGGAGATAAAAATTCTTTAGATGCATTAAATCGAATCATTGTAGAAGATGGAATAAAACTAGGTATAATTGAAGAGAAATTAGACTTAAGACTTTTTGGACGTGAAACCCGACCAATCTATCAAGCTCTAGAATATACTACTGATCCTTTTTTACCTGGATTAACAGGTAATGGTGATATGTGTAATCGTTTTATGCGTGATACAGGACTTCCTCAACAAAGAGGTGATCTATGGAGAACAATCCAGGACTTAAATATAAATGAACGTAAAACATTAATTGAAAGTCTTGTGACATATGGTTTATCACATGGCATGTCAGCAAAAGATTCACAAAGTATAGTAGGAACAGTTTATACTTTAATCAATGAAAAACCTGGAACCTTATTACGTAATGCTCGAGAATTTGGGTCTTTACTTAATTCCTGTGGACGATTAAATGCTTCGGGTATAGCTATTGGAATTTGTATGGGTGAACGAAAATTCTTATTGCAAGAAGCTGAAGATCTTATGAGTGAATATAGACGAAAAATATCACAATTTATTGAAATTATTAATAAAGAAAGTGAGCATCTGCGTGAATATTCCAATTTGATTGTTTTTGATGGAAAAGATATTATAGATGACACGATGATTGGAACTGTTGTTTCTATAGCCATTTCCACTAAAAAATTCCTAGATAAAAAGAAACCACTTGTAGGTATGGCTATCTCTGATGATGGTACAATAAAGATTAGTTGTAGAGGAACACAACAATTAGTAAGTGAGGGATTAGATTTAGGTCTTGCATTAAGGAAAGCTGTAGAAGCAATAGGATCTGAATCTGAAGGAGGAGGTCATAACATTGCTGCTGGAGCACGTATACCTCAAGGAACAGAAAATCTACTCATTGAAAATCTAAATGCTGCTATTGATAAGCAAATGAATAAAAATGAACTAGTTGAAGAAGAAATAATTGAAACAAAAAAGGATCCAATAAAAAAATCTTCAACAGAAAAATCAACTAAGCAAACTCAACTTTAATTTTTAAAATTATAAAGGGTTAAAGAAATTGAAGAAGTCTGATATGAAAATTGAATCCGAAATTTCAATCAAATTGGTTTTTGCTACTCCTGAAATAACTGAAGCTATTGACAAATCAACAAAACCGGAAAATATCGAAACTCCAGAGAATGTCTCAGCAAGTTCGGAAATGAAAAACAATGAATTACTTTTAACTATTAAATCTAAAGGAAATATAATGGATTTAATAACTACAGTAGAAGATTATCTTGAGAAAATTGATCTATCGTATAAGACAATTAAATCTATCAAATAACTTTTTGAAGGAATTTCCTATTCTCAATTGTAAGGAAAATATTTTAATAGTGACGATTTTGAATCGATTAATATATCATAACTTAAGCTAATCGTTTAATAGTAAAAGAAATTTACAAACAAAATAGTTTACTAAAAGAAATTGGAGCTCTCTTAAAATGAGTAAAAAACCCATACAACAACAAAAGAAAAAAAAGGAAAAAGATAGCAGACGTGTAGTTGATAAATTTTCATTAAAATCATGGTATAAAATCATCAGTCCTGAAATGTTTGGTGCTGAGGAAATTGCTGAGACACCAGCTGCTGATGCTGACTATGTAATCGGTAGAACATTAGATACAACTTTAATGGAATTAGTGGGCGATTACAAGAAAATGCATGTGAAACTTACTTTCAAGGTCAATGAAATAAAGGGAGAAAATGCTCTTACAGATTTCTATGGTCACGAATATACTAGAGATTATTTGCGTTCTATGATTAGGAGAAGAAGAACAAGAATTGATGGTATCTTTAATACAAACACAAAAGATGGTGCTAAGATTCGCGTAAGTGTTATCGCTTTGACACCATTCAGATGTAAAGCAAGTCATGAACGAGCAATTAGAAAAATCATGGAAGATGTAATAATTAAAAGAGCAGAGAAAATGCCTTTTGATAAATTTGTAGCAGATCTTGTTGCAGGTAAAATTGCTACTGAAATTTATAAGAAATCAAAGAAAATCCATCCTGTCCAAAATGTAGACATATGGAAATCTCGAGTAGTCAATTTACCAACAATTAAACTTCCTGAAGAACCTCCAAAAACAGTACCACAACCAATTGAAGAAAAAGAGGAAGAAAGTGCTGAAAGACAAACTGAAGAAGTTCCAACAACAGAGATTAATACCTAAAAAAGGTCTGTCCCAGATCTAGATTGATCTGGATTTTATTCTATTTTTATTTTTCTTATTTTCTAAGTTTTAAATAGTAAAATTTAGCGATTTTAAATCGGTAATTCAATTATATGTTGATGTTATTATTTAATTAAAAGAAAAAAAACAAGGTGAATTTATGGAAAAGAAAGATAGTATTTTTAGTTATGATTTTCAAGAAGTTCTTGAGACAGCTGCTTGTTATCGAGCTTGGGAACCTTTCCAGAAAAAGGGTTATGACCCAAACGAAACAAGAATGACTGACATACTAGAATGTTGGACGGGAGAAAATGGACCTGCTTTAGGATTAATTGGTATTCCTTTTGATTCAGCAGTTTTTGGTAGAAAAGGAGCTAAAGGTGGACCGAAAAAAATCCGTGATTCTATTAGATATTTTAAAGCATATGATTGGGAACAAGATTTTTGGTTTGGGAATCAAAAAATTTTTGATTTTGGCGATTTAATATTCGAGACAGAATCAGTAGAAGTAGCTCATGAAGAAATTTGTTATGTTTTAGAAAAAATCGCTTCAAAGGAATTTTCAATCATAACGTTAGGTGGAGATCATTCTATAGCCTATCCTATAGTTAAAGGTATATTTCAAGCTCATAAAAACAAAAAAATAGGTTTGATTAACATTGATGCCCATTTAGATGTACGTGAAATTATTGATGGGAAAATCTCGAGCGGAACACCATTTCGTAGATTAATTGATAATGGGATAATTGAAGGAAAGAATTTCGTTGAAATAGGAATTAGAAATTTTGCTAATGCGAAGAAATATCGTCAATTTGTTGAAAATGCAGGTGGTTCAATTTATACCATAGAGTTGATTAGAAAATTGGGGTTAGATGTGGTAATCTCTAATGCGATTCAACATATTTCTGATGGGATAGATGTAACCTATCTCTCAGTTGATATGGATAGTTTAGATCAAATTTATGCTCCAGGCGTAAGTGCACCTACACCTGATGGGCTTAACCCACATCAAATTTTAAAAATCATACAACGAGTAATGACTGAAACCAATCTCATAGGTATGGATTTAGTAGAGCTAAATCCTTTATATGATACTGCAGATACAACTGCAATTAACGCAGCAAATTTTTTAGTTCAATTTGCGTCATCATATTTTTTGAAAAGAAGAAAGATTTGATAATAGCTACAGCTCTGGAAATTAAAACTAAAATTAGAAGTAAAATGCAATTTATAACTATTGATTTTTTATACTTGTTCCTTTAAAGAATCAATTAATTGTTTATGCCATTCAAGATGATTATTGAATTTTGTCTGCCATTCTATTTCATACTTAATTAATTTTATTAGCCAAATTAAACAACAAACAAAAATTATACCTGAAGCAACAAAGAATAAAATAATTGCTAAAACTGAAAAATTTTCAAAATATAGATCAGCTATTATTGACGCTAAACCAAAAAACAACATAATTATTGTACCAGAAAATAAAATAACAAAAATAGAATTATACCAAAAAAACGTTTTTCCATTTATAAGAGGATTTAAGTCAGTATATTGTGAGGGAGCTACTTCTAAATGGCGTCTTAATTTTTCATATCTAAAATATTGAATCAATGGTAGACTTAGATAATTAGTAGTAATAACTAAAATTGATGTAGTGAATATATCGACTTTTGTTGCTATCTCATATGAACCATGTGGGTAAATCCAATGGTCATTAAGATGTTTTAAGGATTGTACAAGGTAAAAATAATAACCTATACCAAAAGTAAAAATAGTGATTAAAAGCCATTTAGTATAATTCATTTGAGGAATAATTTTTTTAGTTGAAGTAAATTTTTCATATCCAATGGGTTTTGTAGGGAAATCTGTTTCTAAATAATCAAAAAGCTCTTCATTGGTAAATTTGTTTCTTTGAACTACATGACAATAAGGACAAATAGGTTCTTCTTTTGAGATCTTTTTATTGCAATTGAAACATTTAGTTGACAAGTTAATTCCCACGTATGTATCATATGAAAACTATTTCCACATATAAAACTACTAATAAATATCAAAAAAAAGGAATATAAAATCAAATGAAATCAATAAAAGAGTCTGCAAGAGGATTAAAACAAATCGAAAAGAAGTCTATTTTTATTTGTACATTGTTTAAAATCTCTACAAAAGAAGAAGCTGAGCATTATTTACAAAGAATAAAAATTGAATTTGTTAAAGCATCACATAATGCTTTTGCTTATCGTATAGGCCATCCTGTGACGTGGGAAGAGAGTTCCGATGATGGAGAAGTTAAAGGCTGTGCTGGAAAGCCTTTAATGGATATACTTCGAAAAAAAGAGCTAACTAATATTCTAGTGATCGTAACAAGATTTTATGGCGGTGTTAATCTTGGTACAGGTGGCCTTATTAGAAATTACTCAAAAAGTGCTCTTGAGTTGATTGATAAGGTAGGAATAATTGAATTATAATGATAAACGATTAAGGCAATAAGTTTTTTTAACTATAGTCCGTTGATTATTATGTTTCAAAAAATGGGATAAAAATAAAGAGAGATATTAGGAATTAGGATTATATTGGTTAGGTTGGTTATAACGTGCTAAATATTAAGCTAATTATAGATGCTTTAGCTATCCCATTTGGTTGTATTACCACTATAATTATCATCTCCAAAAACAAACGTAATATAGCGAATATATTAATGAGTTTGATTGCTTATTTGGGGGGTGTTCAAACAGTCATGTTTAGCCTTTTAAAAGAGTACTTTTTTCAATTTGATACAAGTATTGCAACTATCTTTGCTAAAATGGTTTACCTCTCAATGTATATGATGACAATTCCAGCATTAAGTTTTTCATTGTTTTTTTGGAGAGCAAAATATAGGTCCCTACCAAGATTTTTCCATATCTTTACATTTATACCAGCACTAAGTTTAGCTCTTTGGTTATTTTTAGAACCTGAAGTAGTTCATTTAGAAGAGGTTATTTATTGGAACAAATTTTATGGAATTAATAATTATGTAAAGCTACCTTTTACTATCTTTAGCAGTATAATTTTGTTTTTAGTTCTTATTTTGGTGATCATTGAACTTCGAATTATGGCTAAAAGAGCTGTATATTTCCCTTCTTTAAAAAGGCAAATGAATATTTTTGCTGCGGGATTTGGCATTGGTTTTGGCGGAGCATTCTTATGTATCTTTGTTTTTCAAACTATTTTTAAGGATACTTTTCAACCATCAGCTCTCTTTGTTATTATAACATCATTAGGCCTATCTTTATCCTTTTCAAAAACCCTAAGTCGAGAGAGAACAAAACTATGGCATGGATGTCCAAAGCAAATAATGGAAAAGGATGGTACTATATGCTGTGTTAACACTGATGATGGTTTGCCTGCAAATATTAAAGTACTTGATCTAGGGGCAATTATTGAACGTATTCAGATAGACACAGAAATTCTGAAAACAGGATATGATAATTGCGCTAATGTTGTTTTTTCCAATGAAAAGGGAATCATCTGTTGTTTAACAACACACAAACCTATCAAAGTTTTAGATGAAGAAGTTACTCGAGAGGAAATGGAATTAGCAAGGGAAATGGAATTAATGCAAGGAAATGAACTTTGTTCAGAATGCCTCTATAAGATAATTGCTTATAGAAAAGAACATAAAGAAAAATCTAACGATGAAATAACCATATTTTTCCTTGGTATTCGAGCAGAAGAGCTTTTTGGTTTAGTTTAGTTTTTCCAACTTGAAGAATGGTAAGATCTTACTATTGGATCATAATTAAATAATAATTCCAAATCTGAAAAATTAATTTCTCCTACCTTAAATCCCATAGAACCACATTTCGCCATTTTTGATGATAATTTACCTTCTGCTATTAATGATTCGATATGCGAAAGTGTATACCCTCTCTGTAATTTTGTGAATAATTTTACTACTAATTGATTGCCTATTTTAGTTTGAACACTAAAGATAAACTTTATCTGATTTGGTGAATGAGGAACTAATGAATTACAATAAGCAACTAGATAATCATTAGCTTTTATCTTGGAAAAGTCAGGATTGATCTTTATAGATTCTTCATCCAAAGAAAATCTATTATGTAAAAGAATATCTTCTGCAAATATAGGCTCACCAGGAATACCAGAAAAATTTCTGGGAACAAAATTCTTTCTGGTACTATCTACTTGAATGAGAAAAGCATTTGCTTTTTTTAATACTACCATTGCGCTCCAGTAATAATTGCTATGATTCAAGCTTTAAATTTTTCCTATATTTACGTACTTTATGGGTGCACTAAACCATTTCTACAAATAATATCATACATTTTAAGAGAAAAGTTAAAAATAAAACAAGGAATATCAAACAAGTTGAAGGTGAGCTAATTGACTGAACAAATTAAATTCTATCATTCCAACTTAGTCGACGCATTATACTACTTTGAATATCATGGACCTTTGTATAAACACATTAAGTGGATTGAGCGAGATAAAAACGTTGTAGATCTTTACAAAATTATTAAAGATGTAAAAATTTCAAAAATTAAATTCTTTCTGCCTTGGGCTAGAAATATAGCAGTCTCTAAAGAAATAGAGTCCCCTGAGAAATTAGCGAAAGAAATTATTGAAAATCCTCCAAAAGGTAAATTCGCTGAAAATTGGGTTGCTGAAGCTGATAAAACAAGGGATATTTTAGTTGAAATCTATAATCTATATAACAATAACAAGGAACTTAAAAACAAACAAGAAAAATTAAAAGATTTACTTTCTAATATTGAGAAAAAATATTCTGATGAACTGTCAAAATTAAAAGAGGAATCGTTAAAAATACCAGAATTATCTTGGAAACGAAAAGAACCCAAGATTTGTTTAGTTTTTCCTATAGATGGTCGATTAACTCATAAATTAAAATTCTCTGATACAGTTTATATTGAAGCGTCTGAAGAAATACTTAATGATGAAACAACATTTTACCATCCTATAATTAAAATGCTAAATTATACTAAACCTATTGGTGCATGGGTTAAGCAAGATAAACGAGGAATTCGCGCAATAGCTTATGAATTATTTACAGAGCTTCAAACAATTAAAATGGTTGGCCAACTTTACAATAAAAAACCTAATTTTCATTCAATTGTAACAAACAAATTATATTCATTGTGGATACCTTTTATCCGACCTAATACTACCTTTGATGATGATGAATTAGAACGAATACTTAGTAATGCTTACAAAATTATTACTAAAAAGGAATACGATTCCATGTATCAAATGGGAGTAATATATACAGAATTGAATATTATTCTTCTTACTTGAAGAATAATTTTACTTATTTTTTTTTTTTCCTAATCAACAATTTATATGAAACTCATACTTTTTATATTTAAAAGTTCAATTCCATTTACCAATAAATTGGTGTTTAAATTGAGTACAAATGAAACATTTTATTGTCCATTCTGTGGTTCGCAACAATCAAAAGGGCAAGAATTTTGTGGTTCTTGTGGCGCAAGTTTGAAGTCAGTTGCACCTTCGTCTGATATAGGTAGTAAAACTGAGCAAATAATACCTCCACCTGTACAACAAGGATATATTCCTCCTCCAGGGCAACAA